>ENA-OSIY01001408-OSIY01001408.1-marine-metagenome-genome-assembly--contig:-NODE-1408-length-12880-cov-7.184879_pt1 | contig 12880 bp, 8 predicted proteins | sample MGYA00237884_ERZ534233 | MGnify/ENA primary metagenome ERZ534233 (study PRJEB26412, sample SAMN06343840) | marine metagenome | isolation source: estuarine water | place: USA: Columbia River Estuary... | reverse complement strand
GTTTAAGATTATCCAAAACAAATGGTGGGTTATTTCCAACCGAACCATCATTTATCCAACTAAAGACTAAACGTTTAGTCTGACCAGCGTAATTAATTAATCTAATGGATTCTGTTCTCCAAGTATTATCAGCACCACCATAAGTTAAATTAAATTTACCTAAATTTGTTCTTGCACCAATTCTACCATTTCCAGTAGGGTTAAGATTAGCATCTAAAGTAGCTAAAGCAGTTGAAACTTCAGTATTTGCTATAGGTGTTGTAGCGGTGTCGGTAATAACAACAGCACCATAATCATATTGAGTTGCACCAGCCGAATCCTCACCCCAAGCTTTCCAATCAAAACTTAAAACAGCTCCACTAACATAACTTGGTATTGTTATATCAACATAAAAATGAGAGATATTAGCTACGTTAACATTATAACTAGCTGAGACACCAGCAGTGTTTGATATATATGCCGCATTAACACCACTTGGTGTGTTATTCTCAGCTGAACCAACTACCCAAATATTAGTACTTGCATTAACTACTGTCCAACCATTTGCGGTAAAATTACCAGAAGCCCATGTCTCATTAAAAATGGTATAACCTTCATCAATTTTTTTAACGCTTAAATTACAATGTTTAGGTATATAAGTTCTAGTAGCAGTACCACCACCACTTTCATATCCAGTATTACGTAGAGCAGTTGTGACTGTATCACCATTTGAAAATTGATTAGTTTGGATACAACTTATATTTACAGTTGCACCATCATCTTGAGATGTTGCGGCATTATAAATAACTGGTGCTGTCAAATTTTTTGCAATCCCCACTTCAAAGTCAATCCATTTAGAAGGACCACCTCTAAATGTTGCAGTTACTTCACTAACAGTTTTAATCACATCAGTATTACTATAATTTAATAAATAAGTACTCGTTCTAGTAAAATCTTTTAACAGACCAGAAACCCAAGCACCAGCTGATTGAAAGATATACCAAGTATTGGTTACTTGGTCAGACCCAGCAACAAAACCAGTTGTTGCGTTAGTTAAACTTTCTTCACCATAACCATCACTTATCATTTTCAACCAAACAGTATTACCATCATTATTAATAAACATTCTACCTAATAAAGAATTTGATTTTAACAATGAAATTGAACCTTTAGGTGCTATATGATTTGGGATAGCATCAACCACATAATAAACTACATCCCCAACAGATGTTTTTGAAAGTATTGCCATATTATCCTATTTTTCTTAAAAAAAGTTGAGCGTTTCTAACAATAACATTACTACCAGATGTTATATTTCTAGCCGCTATCCTTATATTATCTCCAGCTGTTAACGTGACTATCGCTTTTACGGTAACATTCGCTCTACTAAACGTAGCATTCAACGTATTACCAGCAATTCTACCATCAGCTGGTACCGTATTATTAATTGATATACCTAACTGATAACTATTAGTACCAGTTACAAACGCAATAGTACCACATAATGTTATTTCATAAACACCACTTCTACCAGTACCTAAAACTAAGGTATTTGTAGATGTTGTCACACCATTACTATCACCAGCTGTAAAATTATTATTCACCCCAAACCAAGTGTTGATTGTTGAAATTGTTGTTTGGGTTGTATTATCTTGATAAAAACCAAAACCATATACAACCCCTACCATTATAGTCCATATGTTAGCACCAGTTAAGTTAGTGTGAACAGAACCAGTGTCTAAATCAGAATATATTGAACCTTTAGGTGCTGTATGGTCTGGAGTACCGTTTCCAGTCTGAGCCAATATATCACCAATTGATTTTGAAGTTAAATTCGTAGTCGCCATATTATATTATTATTTCGTGTGCTGAAACCCAGTTTATTGTTGTTGCTACTATACCAGTAACATTTATAAGTATATTACCACCGCTAGCACTAAAGCTCAATGAATTAGCTTTCAAACCAGTTGATTGTTTATCCACATCAGCATTGGTTTCTCTAATAGTTACAACACCACTTACTTTAGTTATAGTTAGGGTTCGTTTCCAAACACCCCATTGTGTAGCACTCGCTTGATATGCCTTAACAAAAACAGTGATAATACTAGTTGAATTATCAGGTATTGTATTAATAGTCCCTAATAAGGTCAATGTTGCATTAGTTGTTGTCCCAGAGTTAGTTATTCTTGATGAACCAGCACCACCACCAGTACTTGCAAACACCAACGTATCCCCAACTGGGGTGATTGTAGTGTTAGTACCAGCGACAAGTGTTTTCATTTCTAAATTAACACCAGTTTTTTGTTTATAAACCCCATTTCCACCACCAACATTTGAAGCTGTGTTCACCTCTCCAATGCCAGTTAAGTTAGAACCATCACCAAAGTAAACAGCAGTACCAGTGTTACCACTGAAAATGTTAGCAAAACTAGAATTAACACTAAGATTACCAGCTATTGTACCACCATTATAAAGTATATCAATTTTAACCTTATCTGGAGCAGACATAAACCCATTAACTGAATTTGTTGCTATTGCGTGTAATGAACCACTAGTTTGGTCACCATGTGCATGCACATGGTCTTGTCTAGCGAATGCATTCGCTGTCCCAGTAGTGTTACTTGTACCTAACGTAGAAGCTACACCAGTTGTTAAAGCATCACCCCCGTTAGGTAAATGTCTACTAGCATGTGTTGTAATTGAAACACCATTTATATTACCAGCACTTGTTATTTGATTTGAATTCAAATTTAAATTACCAGACATCGCTCTAGTTCCATCAACTAATAAATATTGTAAATGGTCATCCGCAGTTAAATTAATAAGGGCACTGTGGTCATTAGTACCACCACCACCACTAGATGTACTTCCAGCACCTAAAAATGGTCTTTCATCTTTAATTACAGTTATATTTGTTGATGATGCACTTAAAACAAAAGATGCGATTGATACAATACCTTCAGTAAAAAATGAAGGTGGAGTTGGTAAACCACCAGCCTCAGCATCTACTTGTGTATCATAAAGTACGTCACCATACTGTAAAAAGTATTTCTCACTAGCACCACTACCATTAACATATAAAGCATGTTTTACCCATTTACCAGCAGTTATAGTACCAGTCGCACCAGTACCAGTATCATACAATGTATTACTAACAGTATCCGTTGGTGTTGAGTATATCCATTGACTTGGAGTTGCTGAATGATATATTGGTGTAAATGAAATTGCTGTACCACCAGTTGGTGTTATTTTATTATTTGAAAAATAGAACGTACCAGCACTTACATTAAGTTTTCTAGGTGATGCGTTCGCACTAACTATTGAACCACTTTTAAATGTTGTTTTAAGAATGTCTCGTCTATAAGCTTCAATATCTGTGTTATATTGTTTACCCTTTAACGGTGTATTATTAATCGACACAATATTTGTACCATCAGTTACAACCCTACCTAAAAATATGTTACTTTTAAACACTGGTAAACTAGTTGATATACTAACAACACCACTATCATTAACATAAACGTATTGAGTTGAATTTGTTGGTGTTACAACACCAGTAACTCCACTCCACTCCACGTATTTAACGTAATTTGTAATAGTATCCTCTAAATAACCATATCCAGCTGAAACGTTAAATGTTAACCCAGTATTAGCTGATATAGTACCACCAGAATATAAACCATATGATGTACCATAAACAACCAAATCAGTCACATCAGTTAACGTATCAATTGTACTACCCATTTGAAAATCACCAACAATAGAGTAACTAGAATCTATTGGGTCTTGGTTAGTTAAAGAAATTGAAGCTGATGGGTCTATTGATATTTTATCGTTAGTAAAAATACTTTGGAAAATACCATTAGCGTTTGGATGTTCAACGAATAAATCATATGTTGAACTATTACTACATTTTGAACTTATAATTGATATGGTTGACCCACTACCAACGTTACCAACATGATAACCAATATCAAAATCATCAACATCTGTATTACTAACATTTAACTCACCAGCATTTTGAACATAAAATGCTGTATCGTTTCCACCACCATCACCAATATTACTACATGTTGATACATGTACCTTAGCACCGAAACCAGAAACATATGTACATACAGTACTACCAGTACTTTCTGGGAAATTATAATAATTCTCTAAATTAACATCAGCAATGAATCCATTATTTGCTACAACCCTAACACCATAATCATATCCCCCATTAATATCTAAATACTCACCATAGAAAATTGTATCTTGAGTTGAAGACTGAATATTAACACCAATATTACAGTTGTTAATTGTTACTTTATGTACTTGTGAATAATCACCACTATCATTAACATCAACCCCAGCATATCCAACCCCAGCACCTTCTAACCATAAAAATGATAACTCATTGTACTCACCAATACTAAATATATTTTGTGCTTGTGTTAATGGTTTAATAATTGTTGTTTGGATTGTACTACCAACAACAGATACGTATGGTTTACCAACCATATCAATCTCTTGCTCCATAAATTCACCAGGACCGACTAATATTTGATATCTATTCGACTCACTTGAATCAGTAATAGAATCAACAGCTTCCTTAATTGTAGAGAAATTACCACCTTTTTTATTTACAGTAATCAATCTACTATCCTCACCAGAAATATAGAATGGACTTTGGTATAATATATTTGTTTTAGTGTAATCTTTAACACCACTGAAAAACCCAGTAGTACCACTATGTAAAATATCAATGTCGTTAGTTGAATTTACAATACTAACATTTGCACATCTAATCGTTGCACCAGCACCAATATTTTCATTATAAATAACGTTATTACCACCATCAATCGAAGCACCAATTAAATTTAATGTTGAGCCATCATTAACTCTAAATAGATTAGTAACAAATCCTTGATTAATTAACCCAAAATCAGTAATACTAACACTATTATTCACCCCTCTAAGATGTAAAAAATTATCAGCATTCACAAAAGGACTCCAAGCTAATTTTGTGTTAGCCATAGATACAGTTGTTGAACCAGAACCTTGGATATCCATAAAGGTTTTAAATGTACCCAATAATGACATACCACAATTAACAATAGATACTATTGAAGAACCAGTCGAAACGTTTATATTAAACATTTTATCACCAGCACCAAATAAACAGTTTTGTGTTGAAAATGAGGCACCTAAACCTAAAGCTGTTGTTGTTTTAAATATAGATTTATCTGTATTTGTACCACCTAATAAAAAACAATTAGCAACTGATGTGTTACCAGTTAATATAAACAAATCTTTAGCGTTATCATCAATTGAGATTGTAGTTGTTAAACTACTATCACCATTAATATAAACATACTCTTTCATTGAAATGGTGTCTTCAATGTACACACCAGCGTTTACTTTAATTTGATAAACGTTATTAGATGTTGCATCAGTAATTGAATCAATAGCTGCTTTAACGGAAGTAAATTTAACTAAGTCATTTAGCGTAGGCCCAACAAATACTTCGTTATCAAATTTAATATTTAAATCTGTTAACCCATTACCATCACCATACAATGTTGTAGCACTTAAAGTTGAAGCTGAAAGTGAATTTATTGTTGTGGTGTGTGTAACATTCTCACTATCTGTAATAGTAAATGTGTTAACATTATCGAAAGTAAACCCAGTGATAGTTGTATCAACTATTGGTATACCGTTTATTTTACTTATTTTTGTCATTTTATATTTATATTATCTAATATTAAAAATCCTCTACCCAAGAAATATCTACTTCTGTTGATGTTGAATTGTCACCTTGTGTTATGAAACCTATCACTTTGTTTGGCCTTAAAGCAATACGCCTATTTGTTAATTCTGTGAATATATTACTAACTTGTGTAACCCCGAAACTTGCAAGTATTTTACCAGAACCAGGCGTATAAGTACCACCAACACCAACTTCTATAATAGAAGTACTTGGATTAGTATAACTATATGTTGGGGATACTGAATATACTGGGTCTTCTATTATTTGAACCTTAACAATAGTATTGTTAGCACCATCATTTGATATTGACAAATCTCTTAAATATGCCACAACTCTATTTGTTGTTGTTGCACCAGATGGGAACACTGTTACATTTCTTAACGCTAATAACTCACCATTAACACCACCAGTATTACTACCACTTGCTGACTGTAATGGACCACTTATTACGTTTTTCCCTTCAACAAATGCGGCCATAGACGCTGACTTAATAGTTAATACATCTGTGGAAGTTCCGTTATTAACCTCAGCCATAATAGGGAATGTTGGGTTATAAGATGAAGGTACCACTTCATTATTTGTATATTTTATTTGATGAACTGGAACATATTTACCAGTATAATCACTCTCGATAAAGAAATTGATTGTCCCAAAGCCTAACCATTGGTATTGTATTTGGAATACATTACCCTTTGTTGAGTTAAGTAACATACCAGATGGATTTTGCGAATCTTCTCCACCATCCATTGTATCCACATTCCAAGTAGATTGTGGTATAAATATTGTACTATTATTTGTTCTATGGTGAATACCATATGTACTACCACTATACCCAAAAAAATAACCATCGGAAGAATCCCCAATACCAATCACTTGAAGTGAATCACTAGTTGTCGCACCAGATGTAAATAATCCCGTAAATCTTACCACAATACCTTGACCCGCTCTATATTTAGCGACATTAATTGTATTTAATATACCAATAGATGATGATGAAGTAGATGTTGCTAATGACACCATATTATTACTTTGCGTTATTGTTGCACCATTTGATGTTGTTGTACTTACTAATTGTGAATTAATATTATAAGGGTAAGTAACTTGAATTACTGGTGTCATCTCAGCAACTTGTACCTCACCAAAAGCTGTTGTAGGACTTTGAATTGATACCTTTAAATTGTTTGTTGTATCAGTATTAACATTATTAAAACCACCAGCATCATTCTTACCAACAATAACGTTTCTACCTAAGTTGGCAACCATTCCACCAGCAACAAAATCATTTAAACCTAAAATTTGACCACTAATAGATTTTGTTGTAAATTTCGTATCAAAATAAAATTGTGTTTGACCCACACTTGTACAAGTCCATTGGTACCTAACGTATGGCGTAAAGGCTGGTGCTGATAACAACTTAAAACCATCCCCACTTGTATAAGGTGACGTAATCGTTCTTAATAAGTTAGTACCACCCTCATCCTCATAGAACTGAATAGTTGTTGTACCGTTAGCACCTACTGATAATAAATCTGTTTGTACTTGTGTGTAACCAACAAGTGATAAAATACCACTATCATATGTTTGACCAGAGGTTAACACTGAATTTGTTGAGAACCCTAAACCATCTTGTTTAGTATTTGTATAGGTATAAGTTGGTGTCTCACCAATTAAAACTGACCTAACTATATTAGCATCAGAATCACTACTAATTGGTTGGTTAAGTGGTGCTGAAAGAGTTACTGGTACGTAACTATATATAGTTCTAAGTCTAAAGTAGGTTCTACCACCAGTACCTATGAATTTAGGTCTAACGTATCGAGTACCCTTCCATGCTCCATGAACTTCATTTATCCCACTAGCAACAGTGAAATCAACTGTTGGGAATTCTGACCAAATAATACCATCTTGAGAAAACTCAAAAGTAAGTGTACCAGATTCATCAGTTTGTAAGTTTATAGCAACATATGAATAATCATTTTGTTCCCCAGAACCTATGTAAGTATTTCCAGACCAATTCCCACCAGAAATTGCTGTATCAGAATTCACGCCATTTTCTGATGTGTATGTTGGTTTATATTGTGGTGTGTAACTCATAATTTATTTTATATTATTTTATATTATATTAGTATCCAATTACTTCCGTCAGATTGAACTGTTATGTTAACTGGGAATTGGAATATTATTGATGTTTCACCATCTAATGTCTGTCCTCCAACCCCAACTAATGTTACTGAACTAGTAGTGGTAGTATCACTATTTTTTATGTTATATATTTTACCTATAATACCTATTGCACTAGGTAATGTTTGTGTTGTGTTTCCAGTGGTTGATACATTAATAGTGTAATCAGTTATTAAAATACCACTACTAGTTGTTACATTCCTTAATAATGGTTGTGTTCCAGGTCCAGAAGAACTAGCTAATTCAACCCATGTTTCATCTGGCATAAACTCAAGTGTTGTTGAATCTAATGCAGTACCAATATATCTAAGAATATCACCATCACCAGATGGTTTTATGTTTGTGAAATTACCATTAGCACCCAACCAATACTTATCACCAGCTGTAAGACCAGTTGTTGTAAACTTACCTTGTATTAAACCTTGGCCAGTAGAACCAGATGTAATACCCGAAACTGCTATTCTTAATTCTGTCGATGATGTTGTTTCACTAGTATTAGAAACCTTAAGATATGTACTACCACTACCTAAGTAAAGTAAATTACCAGCTACTACGGTTTCCCCAACCGTAATAACTTCTTGACCACTCCAAGTTGCTGTAATATTCGTAAGATTCGAACCATCACCATAAAGTGTTGTTGCTGACACCGAATTAAATGTTGGTGTACTTGTTAAATCGAATGAATTAGTAGAACCATTCCATTGTATAATATCTAAGTTACTTTCAGCACCATCAACCCAATTAGCCTCCTGTAAATCATGAAAATGTGGGTATCTATGTGGTCTTACGAAGATTGAACCATTAGCGTTTGCTAAAATAACAATTGCCATTTCAATATTGAAATTAGGGACTGTTGGTTGCACGTTAGTTAAACCACCATCAATAGTTGGTGAAACCCAAAGTAAGTCACCATCATTCCAAGTTTCCCCATAAGGTGTACCTGTGGTATCAAACCCCCTAACTAAACCAAATTGGGTAACGAAACCATCTGCCCCATTTAAAATATCCTCAGTCGCAATACCAAGTGTATATCTTGGTGGTACCGAACCATCAGCAATCATATATTCACCAAGAATCTTTCCAGAAGCACCAACAGTACCAACAGCTTTAACTACTCTACCATTCTCAATAGTGGCACCACTTTGATTTTTAATATAATAATAAGTTTCTTGACCGATTTGTTGTGATACATTACCACCTTCCATTCCTATCGTTGGTCCACCATTATCTATATCCCAATGTAATCTACCTTCTATGGTACCACCAGTGTATGTTGTGTTGAAATCGATATAATTAGTATCTACAGATGTAGCTGAGATTGAACCTAAGTTCGTATTACCAGTAACCGTAAGGTCACCATTAATAATAAAATCACCAGTAACCGTATCACCAGTTCTAGATATTCTATCCCAACCAATTGGTAATATTGAACCTTGTGTAGTTCCTGATGTATATAAGATAGCATCAGCTGTGTTTAACGCTAATTCACCTAATAATAAATCACCTGAATTTGGTACCTTATTAGGTATATTAGACCTTTTTAACAAAAATCTATTGTCTCTCTTTGCCATATGTATGACTTTTTAACCCTAATATTAGGGAATGTATTATTTTATATAACTATATTAATAAATAGTGGTTTAAATAAAAAAAGGAAGCTTAAACCTCCTTTTTTTTTTGTTAATTTAATAGCTACCCCCATCTAGTACGTCATCCTCAGCTAGAACTCGCTTACCTATTGTCCCACCAGTTGGTGATGTAGTATCAGTAGCTTGCCTAATGATTATGTCGTTTAAATTAGTGTAATATGCTCGATTTCCAGCACCAACTAAAGATGGGTACTCAGAATTATCAAATGTGTTTAACTCAGCTATTTTAAAAGTTGTATCACCACTTGCACCATCACCGTCTTGAATTACAAAACCAGCACCTAATGAGCTAATATTAGTGTTTGTAGTTGGGTTATAATTTAAAGTTATTGTATTATCCTCAATATATAGTTCACTAGTTGAAGCTGTAATTGCATCACCAAAAATTGTTAAATTACCATGTACAACTAAATCCCCTAAACCTGGTGTGTTAATATTACCCCCAGAACCAACAGTTAAACCACCAGTACCAACTTGCGCTGAACCACTAGATGATGTTGCTAAATTACCAGCTAATAATGTATTGGTTGTATCATTATATTCAAAACCAGCTTCATCGACTAACGAACCACCAGCACCTACATAAACAACTCTACCAGCAGTTAGATTACCAACTGTTAAACCAGATACTGAATCAATTATCACATTTATTGGTGATTGACCCTCATTTTGATTTAAGGTTAATAAACTATTAGAATAAGTTAAACCAGTTACAAACGTATCTACTGTTGCTAACGTTGATAAATCAACTGTATAAGCACTTAAACTAGCATTGGTGTTAAATGTTAATATATTACCATTTAAAGTACTACCAGTTGTGTAAGTATCTGTAATCCCAGTAATAACAACATCAGGTCTACCTAAATTGGCTCTTAAAGTTATTTCATCGGAAATATTATTATAAGTACCACCAGTTATATATGAATCCGTACTAGAGCTGATATCAGCAATATCAGCTAAAACGAATCCACTTGTTGTTCCAGATAAAAATTTACCAACTAAACTAGCACCAGAAGCACCTTCATATTTCGTTATCTTATTTCTTAAACTTAAATCATATAAGTTAGAACCAACTTCGAAAAAATTAGCTGTTGACCCAGTACCAGCTGGTGTCCATTCATTTGTTGATGATGTTACACCAGAAAATAATAATATACCTTCAGCTGTGTTTACGATAGCTTCACCAGTTAATAATGATACTGGTAACGGTCTATTTACGATATCACTATTTCTTGTAATTAATTTTGTATTCCTTATTGCCATTTTATTTTGTTTATTTATAAATATATTATTTTATTAATAAGTACCACCAAGTAAACAATCATTTTGTATAATTGAATTATTTGCGTTGATAATTCTACTCTCACTCATAGAATCTAACCCTAAATTTATTTCAGGGGTGTTAACTACTTGAGACACACTCCATATTGTGGTACTACCGCTATATGTGTTAATATCTCTGAATCTTCTACTTTGACTACCTAAACTTAAAGTATTGTCAGTACTTGGGATTATATTAGAATTTAATTCCCCATTTATTGTGATATCTTCAATTATAATTGTTTTATTGAAAATAGTAGCTCCACTAGTTAATAATATAGTATTATCACTATCACACGCTGTTATAATATTTGCTTTTATAGGGCAAATAGTAGTTGGTGGTGGTAGATTACAATCATCAATAATAAATATTTTATTCATCTTTCCCTATTAGTTTAAATTTGGTTTCGTTATTGGTTTCTCTCTCGATAACAAAATATACGTTATCACCACTATTAATTGTGAATGGTAACTCAACTTTAATGTCATTTACATAATAATCTATACAATGTAAATTTTTAACATCAGCTATCGCATAAAACTCAATATTTTGGGTTGCGGTAAATCTAATATCGTTTATAGTCTCACATTTGAATATGAATTCATAAACAGTATTACCACCATCTTTACTAGTTTTAAATCTAGGTAAAACTCTTTCTTCTATTAATTCAGTAAGTAAGACTGCTCTATCAAAAGTTGGCGTAACCTCAAAATCTTTTTCATTTAAAATATAACCCATCATTAATATTTCAAATAATTGAACATAAAAACGTCTACTTTCAAAATCTTCAATCGGACTTTCATCACCAACAGTTTCTAAGGTAGTTGGTATTGGGTGACCTTTAACATTTATATAATGTTGTCTTGATTGGTATTTCAAATGCATCTCAGAGTTTAAAATATTCAAATCTGACATTCTATTACAAAACAATCTAACCTCATAAGTTATATTAACTGATGTTGGTTGTGGTATTTTATACATATCAACACCATGTCTACCACCTTTTAATGTTGGAACTTTAATGTATGAGTATGTTCTCCTCCCTGGTATATTCCATAAACCAGCTTGATTAGTACCAACTTGAATATCAGGTTTTCTAACTATACTAATGAATGGTAATTTTATATCTTTATTTTGGTCTGTAAATTTCCAAGTCTTACTAAATTCAGCCCATCTTTGGATTGTTAAAAATAACACTGGAACCTTTTCACCATTAACTGTAATATCAAACTCATCCTCAATATATTTGATGAAAGCTTTGTCCATATCTTCATAATTAATACCTTCTGGTAGATACGTACCATCATCTGCGATATCATTTAAGATTTCTTGTCTTCTTTCAGGTCCTACCTTTTGTGGTGATATTTTAATATTTTTTTTAAATCCGTTTGGTAACCCCATAATTAAAATCCGTTAAATTCTTCCTCATCAATAGGTGATGCGGTTATTGTTCTATAGTAACCCTTATACCCCATTATTGTATGAGCATTATCATAATTTTTACGACCATCATTAACAACTGAGTAATATCTTACATTAGTTTCACTTACAGCATAACCAATATAATCACCATAATTTATATCAATATCTAACTCTTCTAATTGAGCTACGTATATGTCGAAGGATAACACACCGTCTTGTAAATATCTACCACTACCTTGATTGGTATAAGCTTTATTCTCAGACTCCCCTATAATTGGTTGTACGTATAATTCTTGTGGTGGAAAAAAACTAATACTATCTTTAGGTGCTTCATTATAAATATCATCACTTTGAGTATTCTCAATATCTACCCTATAAAGAATTACTGTAAAATTACCATCTCCCTCAATAGCTTCACGACCCATCTCAATATCCAAGTAAAAATCTTCCTGTGAGAAAAATTTATTATTCCTATTAATTGGTATTTTTTTGTTATCCATTTTCTTTTTATTATAAATACTCAAAAAAATTGACTTTTATAAAAAATTTGAGTATATTTTCACATATTATAATATA
>ENA-OSIY01001407-OSIY01001407.1-marine-metagenome-genome-assembly--contig:-NODE-1407-length-12881-cov-5.772181_pt1 | contig 12881 bp, 22 predicted proteins | sample MGYA00237884_ERZ534233 | MGnify/ENA primary metagenome ERZ534233 (study PRJEB26412, sample SAMN06343840) | marine metagenome | isolation source: estuarine water | place: USA: Columbia River Estuary... | reverse complement strand
GTACGGCACAATCTGGAATTGATTCATATTACAATCTTATAGCCAAAGATTATATAGGTAAAGGTAGAACAGCGCAAGATTTAATTAATAACTTTGTTAATCACGGAAATTTAAGGTATGCGAAATCTCCAAACTATGAAAAGGTGGTTGGTTCAATCGCGAGAGATGTGAATAAAATTGCTAAACGTTTAGGTGTTAATTCTTAAAACATTTTTATAAATTATTTATAATATTAAAAAAAAAGTTTAGATTTATATTCTAAACTTTTTTTATGCCAAACGAAATTTGTATTATCTGTGGGAAAGAAACTAACGTAGATGTTAACACACACATTGACTATCGTTACGGATATGTTGAAGGCGCAGGCCAATGTTGTAAAGAATGTTATGAAAAATCAACAGAAACAAAAAAACAAGATGATTATCTTAGTAATGTTATGAAAAACAGAACAACACTTATTACAATATCAGCTGAAGACATTTTAAACACACCTAACGACCAACAATTGGGTGCAAAGGTGAGACAAGCTTATTGGAGCATATATGGGGATAAAGAGGCTCCTATTGAGAACCAGTGGATATGTGAGTATTGTGGTAGAGACACATCGGAAGTTGATATTGATTATTTAGTGAACACTAGTCATTTAGAGTGTGTACTTAAAATGAACCCATAATGAATATTTTTTATCTGGATAAGAACCCCATGAAATGTGCTCAGTATCATAACGACAAACACGTTGTGAAAATGATATTAGAAACGGCACAATTACTTTGTGGGTCACATTGGGTAACTGGAGGCGAAGCTCCTTATAAGTTATCACATAAGAATCATCCATGTTCTATATGGGTTAGGAGTGATTTGAATAACTATGTGTGGTTATGTGAGTTGGGTATGGAGTTATGTGCGGAATATACCTATAGGTACGGGAAGCGTCATAAGACTGAGGATGTTATAAATTGGTGTTGTCAGAATCATCCCGACATCCCAAATGTAAAGTTTAACAATCCCCCATTAGCTATGCCTGAGCATTGCAAAATTTCAAATAATGCGGTTCTATCGTACAGAAACTATTATATAACAGAAAAATGGTCGTTTTCAACATGGAAAAATGGAAATGTTCCGTCCTGGTTTAAATAATAAAGTATTTATATTGATATAGTACATAAAAATATGAGAATTAGTAAAAAAAATTTATTAAAAGTGATTTCCGAAAATCAGGAAATGGACGAATTTGCATATAGACCATTAGGCACACAAGATGTGTCAAATAAAATTTCATCATCTAAACCAATTTGGTTTCCTGGTAATGAAAATGACGATATGCCAGATGGTTGGGAATTAAATCCGTCTAAAACAATTGGACAGGAAAAATACTATATGTATTTGAATGGTAAAGCCGAAGAAGAATGGATTGCTGCTAACCAAGAGTTTTTAGATAACTTAATGGAAAAAACAGGCAAGGATTTCCAAATCGTTGACAAAACAACCACAAAATACAAGCCTAGAAACAAACAAGTTGGTACTTCATATGTGCATTCGGGAATTAACAAACCAGTTAAGACCAAAATGAAAATAGAATTAAATAAAATAGTTCATGAAATTTTGGCAACACCTGAAGTTAATGAAAGATTAGAAAGATTAAGTATACCTGATATTAGAGCTAGAGAGACAAAACACTTGAATCATTATGGTGAAATGTCAAATGATAAAATACAATATCAAACACATACATTTAATTCATATCTATCAGCAAACCAATTTTTGAATTTTGTTGTTGCTAGAATACAAAATAAACCAATTGAGCAGGAACATAAGGCATATCACTTAGCTCGTCAATTCAATCAAATTTATAATAATTGGGATGAAACGATTAAAAACCAACAATCGTATCAAGGTAAAACCGATTCCTATAAATTGGATAAATTTGGGATGGACGAAAGTAATTTAGATGTTAGTGTTAGAATGGATTTGAAAATTAGTGGTTATCTAAAGAGGGCCGGTGATGTGAGACAATATGAATGGCAAATTGAATTTGAAACTAAATTTGGTAGAAAATTACAAGACTCAAGGTGGTTAGGTACTTTAAATCCCGATAAAAATTTTAAAGTAAGAAAAACAATAGATTTACAAGCAGGTATTGAATTTGATGACTCACGTTTAACTATTAATAATTTTGAAATTAGAAACGCATTAATTGAAGGGTTAACAGAACTAAAAGATACATTCTTTAACAAATACAAACCTATTGATTCATTACAATTAGCACAATTTAAACGAACTGATGTTACCAAACAAAAGCCATTACAATAAGTCATATTAAAAAAATTAATAATATATCCTCAAAGAAATTTGGGGATTTTTTTTGTAATTATTTGTAATATCAAGAAATATTCATTATCTTTGCTATATGGATAAAAATTTGCTCATTGTTTTAGTTATGTATTGGGTAATATCTGCTGTCTATGTGATATATGAACATAACATAAGAGGCACATTAAGTTTGAATATAATAATAGCTGCAATAATATTGGGGCCAATAATGGCGTTATTTGTAAAAGATAACGACCATACAATTAAAAAACATCATAACATAGAAGAGAAAGAAAATGATAGACATAGGACATGGTTTAGAACAATGGAGGAAATTAATAGACAAAGACTACCAAGTTTTGGTAGAAGTATTCCACCTCCACCACCAATCTCAAGAATCGAACGGTCACAATCAGAAAGAGAAGCCGCAATTAGATCTGCATTAGAAAGAATAGAGCTACCAAATAGGAGGCCAAATAACAAAGAATTTAAATTTTTACAAAAGTGATTAAGATTGATAATGATATAAAAGTTTGGATAACATCCGATACTCATTATAATCATACAAACATATGTCGAGCAACTACTAAATGGAGAACACCTAATGGTGATATACCTATCGCACAAACTAGAGATTTTGAAACACTAAATAAGATGAATGACACTATTGTTAATAACATCAACGAAGTTGTTGGTTACGATGATATATTAATTCATTTAGGCGACTGGTCTTTTGGTGGGTTTGAAAAGATTGGTGAATTCAGAGAAAGACTTGTTTGTCAAAAGATATATTTAACTTATGGTAATCATGACCATCACATTGTTAATAACCACGAAGGATGTAAAAGATTATTTGAAGGGAGTGAATGGTTTCAACAATTAAACTATCTTGGTGAAACATTGGAGTTAATGCATTACCCAATTGCATCATGGAATGGTTTAAATAAAGGTCGTATTCATTTACACGGACATTGTCATTTACCAAACAATAAAAAATATGGTAATGGTCGCAGAATGGATGTTGGTATAGATGGTAATCCGGAGTTTGCACCATATAATTTAAAAAAATTAATAAATGACATGAAGAAAAGACCTATTGGGTCTGAACTTGGTGCCGATGACCATCACACAGAAGAGTTGATAAATAAAGACAGATAATACATAAACTAAACTACCATCATATGCTAACTTACATTAAAAACCTCTACACAAAAATTTTTGGTGCAGATAAAACAATTACTCAAGGATTAACTGAACTTGATTACATTCCATTATCGGAAATTAAACAAACGCAAAAGAAAAAAAACGCGAAACAATTTCCTGAGGTGAAAGCTAGTGAACCTTTTGTTAAAACAAGAAAACGTAAGCCAAAGACAGTAAAAGATTGGGAAGATAATTTTGATTTAGGGGGGAACGAATAATGAAATTTCTCAAAACTGAAATAAATGGTTGTTACCTAATAACCTACGATTCATTTCACGATGAAAGGGGGTACTTTTCTGTGCCATATAATAAAAAACAATTTGACGATAATATTGGGTACGATATAAATTTTGTACAAGATAACATGTCATATTCTCATTATGGGACGATTCGAGGACTTCATTTTCAAACAGGAGAATACGAGCAAGCAAAGCTAGTAACATGTACTCATGGTCGTGTATTAGACGTTGTTGTGGATATCAGGAAAGATTCTAGTACGTATGGAAATGTTGTTAAGGTTGAATTAGGTTGGTCCTTAAATCGTTTAATTTTTATACCCAAAGGATGTGCGCATGGATTTTCATGTTTGTCAGATAACGCAATTTTTCAATATAAAGTTGATAATGAATATAATAAGCAAAGCGAGGGTGGAATATTATATAGTGACGAAACCTTAAACATTAATTGGCAAATCTTAAAAGGTCAAACCAGAGTATCAGATAAGGATGTAAAACTACCAACTTTCTTGTCATTATAATGTATTTATTTACATGACAAAAAATGAATTAAAACGTAAAAACCATAAGAAAATTGAAAAGGCCTCTCGTAAAAATCTTAAAAAAAGAGGTTTATTTGGTAAAAAATCATAATTAAGATATTTATAAGATATGTCAAAAATCGTAAAAATTAAACAATCGCAAATAGAAAAAATCGTTAACTCGATAATTTCGGAAAATTTAGGTGAATATCAACCAACTATGTCTGACGAACAATTAGATGAGGAGCCAACAGCAGATGGTAGCGACAAGTATGGTATCGCAATCGGGCCGGATGGTAGACATTATGTCATGAACATTAAAACAGGAGAAATTCTAGGATCAAAATAAATAAAAACCCCAAATCGGGGTTTTTTTTATTACAAATATTTTGTGATTTCAAAATTAATCATTAAATTTGTCCTATGAGTTATATTATAGGGAATAAGTGCGTTTCAGTATGCGACACAGCATGTGTGAAAGTATGTCCCGTTGATGCAATTAACGGCCCAAAAATCCTAAGGGGATTGGGCCAAGAAGTTACTTCAATGTCCAAAGAAGAATTGACTGGTATGCAGCTTTATATTGACCCTGATGTATGCATTGATTGTGGTGCTTGCTTAATCGAATGTCCTGTTGGCGCAATTTATAAGGATGAGGATGAAGCAATTTATTTTAATGATGAAGAATCTGTCCATAAAAACTATGAATTTTATGGTTTTAGTTATAAATCTAAAAACAAATAACTAATGGAAACAATCAGAAAGGCATTTATTATTTTATTCTCACTTTCAATTGGATTTGGATTATGGTATGCAATATTTGTTTTTGTATCAAACGAAAGAGACGCTTTCACTTGGACAACAGGTACTAAAATTTTTTATGTAATTTTGTCAATTTTAACATCAGAATCTATGTTGAAAAATTTAGGTTTTGATAAAAATGATTTAATATGATATTCTTTTTATTTTATGTTGTTGGATTTATTCTAACATTAACATTCTTAAAGTTATTCGGTAAGAAAATGGAGATTGATTATGATCCACCACACGAACCTGACTATGATGATTATAAAAATAATGCTGAGGCCTATCTATTCTTTTCATTGAGTTGGTTTGTGACAGCACCAATGTTTATTGTTGTTGCAACAATTCAGTTGTTATATAAATTTGCACAATGGTTCTTAAAATATCCAAACTTTTAAAAAAAATATCAATCAACTTTACAAAAAACTTAACTTATGAGCAAAATCAAAGAACTAAAAACAACACAATCTAATGTTGTTAATTTAATCGACATCATTGAATTATTCAGTCCTGATAAAAAGTCAAAATACACTGATTTACTTCTTAGATTAATGAAAAACACAAAGTCACTTAAAGAGCATTCTCAAGAAGTAATTGAAAACATTACAAACAATTTTGATTTTCTTTCCAAAGAAGATTTTGATGGGTATAGTGAAATTCAAATTTTATTAATTTTTAAATTTTTGGATTCATTTTTTAATGTTAGTGATTTAAATAATTTTAGAAAATTCTGTGAATACAATGAAAGAGGTCTTGTAGAATTAAATGATTTATCCAGATACAAAAATTTTGAAGATATCATTAATCAAATGAACATGGCGGATTTAAAAGCCGAATCAAAAGAATTGGAGAATCAAATTATAAAACTTTTTGAAGATGATGATTATGTCATATTAAGACCATTGACATATTTTGCATCAAAGAAATATGGAGCCAATACAAAATGGTGCACCACACAAGAAAATGGTGAATATTTTAACAAGTACAATAAGAAGGGTGTTTTAATTTATTGTATTGGAAAAACTAATGGTAATAAAGTTGCATGTTTTAATTCGTTGGATAAAAATGATGCTGAATTTTCTTGGTGGAATGCACAGGACACTCGTATTGATTCTATGCAATCTAAATTACCACTTGATATTCGTTCAATAATTGAAGGGGTTTGTATGGATGCGAGTGCAAAAACAAATCATATGTTGTTATCGCCTGAAAATCGTAAAAAACAAGAAGCGATGGCGAAAAACAATTATCGTGATGTAATTACACAACCTAGAAGAAGAAACCTAGTAAATAATATTGAAGACGCAATCCAAAGAGAATCGGTTGAAGAGGTAGATATGGCTAACGAACAAGTGGAATATCCATCCGAGGTTGAATCTGAAGTACAAGACCAAACTGAGAGTCTCAATCACAATTAAGAGAAATAATATATTTATAAGGTATATGCAACTACTTTTAACTGAAAATCAACTTAAAATGCTTGTTTCCGAGTACTATGATAGAAGTCAAGTATATGATAGGGAAAAGTTATTCAAGGCGTTAAAAAGCGCACCAGGCTACGTTAAAAGTCATTTAAAGGGGTTACCTAGGTTTTATGTTAGAGACGAACAAGGAGAACCCTTAAAAGATAGTATGGGTAACAAAGTCATTTTTACCCGTATACCTGAGATTATTTATGATTACCTACACGGAAATTATTAAATAATTTTGGAATATTCCAAATTCAACCATATCTTTGTCCACATAAATGTGAATAATGACAAAAATAAAAATGATTAGCCCGTATGTTTATCCGGGTATAAAAAAGTGTTTTTTACCTAAAAAATTCCTTTCAAGACAATCCATATTGTCGCCGGATGAAGTTTTGGATGTTATATCTAAAGAAACATATGTATCAATAGATGATATTTTAGGTAAAACTAGAAAATCTGAAGCAGTTATTGCTAGACACATTTTTTGTGGTGTCTTAAAAAATGAATACAAGTATAGTTTAACCTTTATTGGTAACATACTTAGCAGAGACCATACCACAATTATCAATGCTGTTCGTCAATATATGTACAGAAAGCACACCGAAACACAATTTCAGTTACATGCTGATAATATATTAGAAATAATTAAAATAAAGTAAAATGAAAACATTAATAGTACATCCAGAAGATTCAAGCACAAGCTTTTTGGATATTGTATATGCACCAATTGAAAACAAAACATTAATCACGGGTGGTGTTTCCAAAACAGAATTAATGAAGCTAATTCAAGAACACGATAGGGTCATGATGATGGGACATGGATCACCGGGTGGATTGTTCAGTTGTGGCAAATTTGGAAATGCTGGTGCGTACATTATAGACCAATCTATGGTTCCGTATTTGAAAAGTAAAAAGGACAATGTTTTTATTTGGTGCAATGCGGATAAGTTTGTTGACATATTTGGATTAACTGGTTTTTATTCAGGGATGTTCATATCGGAAACAGGTGAAGCTGCGTATTGTGGGTTACCAGGTACAGAACAAGATATTGTTGATGAATCTAATTTTGGGTTTGTTAATATCATATCAAAATACATCAAAGAAGAAACCAATTTAATTCATGAAAATGTGACTAAAGAATATGGTTTAATAGCTGAAAATAATCCAGTTGCACTTTATAATAACAATAGACTTTATAAAGCGTAATGATTAATAGTATCAAAGATAGTAAAATAATTGTTTGCTTGTTAGATGATATAGCAATAAGATGGGTCCACTACTTGGACCCATTTAAGTTATTAGTTGATTCCAATCATGCTTATATTTTATATAAATCTAACGAATGTTATTTTCTTTATTATAAAAAAGATTATACCAGTTTGATTTCAAGGCTTTTTGATGTTTGTCAAAACAACTATGTTCATTGGGTCATATGTGATTTTGCAAATATAGACGCCGCATTGCCGTCGATTGATAATCATGGAATTGACTACTCAATATTGAATCATATGGGGGAAAATATATTTGAAGATTCACCTAGAAGATTAATTGATTTAAAAAATTACAAATACTATTTTAGTTGTAGTGATATTTTAAAAGCTAACCCAAAACATATCAATTCAATATCAGATATACAAAGTAGTGGTAAAATGGTTTTGGATTATAGATATTCACTAATTTACTTTTATGTTAAATGTGGCTTTAACTTTTTCCAAAAAGGACAAATGAATTTATCAATACCGGAAAGAAAAGATGGTGTGTTTCTTTATGGAAAAGCTATTGATAGGTCATGGAGAGAAGAGTATACGCAAGATATTATTAAGACAGATAAGGCACAAATAAAATCATTTAGTGATGAAGATATGTTCTGGTCAAATCTTAACAACAACTTATATCACACACCTTTTGTTGCTGATTATAATGAGTATAAATTTAACTTAGTGTTTGAAACACAACCGCCATTCGATGATGGTAATGTATATAGTAATTTTATAACAGAAAAAACATTAAAGGCTTTGATGTCAATAACACCATCATATGTATTATTGCAACAAAACACCTATAACAAATTGATTGAATCCGGATTTTATTTTTTAAACCAAGAATTTGGTGAATATAATTTGGAAAATTACAAAAATTTTTGTATCTTTCTTAAAGAGTATAGTAATGATGATTTGTTTAATAGTGCGATATTAAAAAGCGCCACTAATAAAGAAAAACTAGAAGATTACATTTATTCATATAAAGAGAAAGAAATAAAATTATTAATCAATGGCTAATAGATACAATTGTCTTTTGATATTACCGGAAGGAACAAAAGATATAACGATTATTGCTGATACAGTAAATCCAGATTCAACGTGCGCAACTAGATTTCATAAAAAAGTTAAAGTAATTGGATTATATGGCACACCTGAAACTGATTTTATAATTGCAGCTCAGTATCCAACAGATAGACTGATAATTCAATCCGTTGACCATAACATAAAAGAAAATGATTTATAGTAAAATTTTTTTAGGTATCTTATTTGGTATAATAGGACAAACAGGTACATTCTTTCAATTACAAGTTTCATATAAAATGGGGTGGTATGAAAGATATCCATGGCTAGTGATACTAGCAAGTGTTCCGTTAGGTTGGGTTTACATATTATCTGTTAACAATTTCATACAAGGATTTGGTGGGCAGATATGGCCTAGTAGATTAGTTGGATTTGGTGTTGGTGTTATTGTATTCACACTAATGTCTCATTTCTTATTTAAAGAACCCCTAGACATCAAAAATGGCATATGTTTAGCCTTGGGTTTCACGATAGTTCTCGTACAATTATTTGTAAAATAATTTTGTGATATTCTAATAATTTATTATCTTTGTTTGAAATGTCACAAACATATGAGAAAAATATATTATATATTATTTCTTTTTGCTAGTTGTAGTAAAAAAGATTTAACCTTACCAACTGAAGTTTCAGTTGTGAAAACCGATACAATACCAACACAAGCGATTATTGAAGGATATCGTGTTAATTCAAACGCAAGAAGTTTAGGGACTAGTTATTGGAAAACAGGTACAGGCGTACAAGTTGATTTAATAATTCAAACATTTCAAAAAGTTTTACCATATTCACAAATTGCTTTGATGTACAATCACATTCAAGGTGGTTGGGGGGCATCTACATGTGGTGATTTTAATAACGATGGTTGGATTGATGTGTTTACACCTGGTGCGTCAGACCATGCTAGTATTTTAGCTCGCGACAGAGGCGTTGGGGTTTCTTTTTTATTGTATAATCCAATTACTAAAACATATACAGATACTAGTTTATTAAACGATAAGTCAATCGACGCAATTCCATATATTCAAAAAGTTGTTCCAGTATACCTAAATTCAGATAACTATGTTGATTTGGTACTATTCCCTGCTGACGACATAAAAGGCTCAATTAGGCTTGTTATAAGTGATGGTAAGGGTCGTTATGATATGACATCAATCATTACAAATGAAAACGATACATATAGAGGATCAAAACCAACAATTTTTTTATCTCCTGGTGATATTGCAGATTTAAATGGTGATAAATTACCAGATATGTTTTTAACTGCAAACAACTTTTCCTATATATTTTGGGGTATTCCTAATTACCCATATTTTACTCCTGATAAACATCCAACATTTGTAACTGATAGTGAAGGATTTAGTTATCTACAAAACAATGGATTTGGAGAATCATGTGCAAATTGCTCTGGTGCTTTTAATGCAACTATTGAAGACGTAAACAAAGATGGTTGGAATGATGTGATAATTCAAACAACAGAAAATCCAACAGAAAAACCCTTAGCATATTATAATAAGATTTTAATAAATAAAGGTAAAGGTAGATTCAATGATAGTAGTGTTATTAAATTACCATACTATGATAGACCGTCTAACGCACAATTTTATATGCAAAACTTTGACAATATAATCGATGATGTTAATGGTGATGGTTTAAATGATATTATAACAGTGAATGCTGCTCCAACTACAATTATAAATTTCTTTGTTTATTTACAAACAAAAAATGGTGATTTTGTTATTGATAACAATACATTTGTTTATAATAACAATAACACACAAAAAAATAACGATACCAATGACCAGCTGTTTTATTTTGATTACAACAAAGATGGGCTAAAAGACATAGGTTATGTTGATGGTAACAATGGGGCTGAATATGGGCCATGGAACCCAACAACTAAACGAGGTAATCATATGTACCTTAAAACAGTATTCATTAGAACTGGTAATCAATTTATTGAGAAATCATTATATGATTACGACCCATACGCTAAAAGTTTATTACCCATATTGAATTCAAGATTCAAATAAAATTAGTTATATTCTTATTATGTATACTTTCACATATCTAGATGAAAATCATAAGAATTACTTAGAGGATAAACTTAAATTTTATGATATTGAACATAGTAATCTAACCCATATCAATGTGGTTAATCAGGAATCAATATTAATAATTAAAACAAATTTTAATTTAGATAAATCAATAACAAATGGAACCTTACCAATTGATTTAAATGTAATTCAGGTATTGAAAGCAAAACCATTTATTAATGTGATATTTTTCAATGAAACTGAGCCTGATAATTACGATGTAATAAAATACATTACACCAATTCTTAATGAATTAGGTTTAGAAGAAAAAAGATTTACAATCATAAATAACAATGAAGAATTAATTAAATACAAAGGCGATAGCGGTATCAATGTATATGTAAACCATCCACATATTTTTGCAGGAGCAAAAGAAATGATTAAGGTTGATTATGAATATAAACAAGATAAAAAGTATTTGTTTATGTCATATAATAGAAACCTTAAAGCACATAGATTTTTCTTTTTATGTTTATTAAAAAAACATAAACTACTTGATAACATTGATTGGTCATGGTTGCGTGGTGATGAGATGAGTAAATTTGCTAAATTACCAGATTGGTTTTATCAACAAATAATGAATAAAGAAAAATATGTTGAGTTATCTAATGAAATTACTTTGATGATTAAAGAAGGGAGAAAAGTTAGTGAGTATGAATATGATATAATTTCCAATCTTAAAACTGATGAGTTTGATTATCCAAATCACTATAAATTAAACCCGTATCAAAATTCCTATGTACACATAGTTAATGAATCATACTATGAAGATAAGGAAGCAATCTTACTTTCAGAAAAATCTATAATACCATTATATTTCTCACAATTACCAGTTTACTTAGCATCATATAATCATCTAAAATATTTTAGAGAAGAATATGATTTTGATTTGTTTGACGATTTAATCAATCATGATTATGATAGTGAACCTGACAATTACTTAAGAATGGAAAAATTATTGAAGGAGATTAAAAGATTAAATGATAATAAACAGAATGTAATAGAATTTTGCAAACAAAATCAAAACAGGTTTAGTCAAAATAAACAAAGAGTAATTGAAATAGTTAAGACATTCAAAGATTCAAAAAATTTAAAAAACATATTCCATGTCTAAGCTATATACATTTGGTTGCTCATTCACAGAAGACTTCGAGCCATTCAACAGAAAAATATTAATGAACCCTAGAACCGATTATATACATGAATTCCATAATGGAAGAATCCCAAAGTCTTGGTCAGAACTACTTGCAGAAAAGTTAAATATTGATTATGAAATATATGGAGCGATAAATTGTGATTTTAAATTTACGGAAAAATTTGGTAATTCTAACACATCTATTTTTTTTAATTTTACGAGGTTAGTTAAAGAAATTAAAGAAGACGATGTGGTTATCATTCAATGGACTTTTTTAGAAAGGTTTATTTGGATTAATCAGGATGTAAATGGATTTATAACTGTGCTACCCAATCAATATCCAATAGGTGAATTATCAACAGATTTTTATGACCAAATTATTTATAATAAATCTAACCCAAATTGGTATTTAGAGATTAAAAACTATCAAAATATAATTAATGAATTAGCAATAGCAAAAGGTTTTAAGGTTTATTATTGGAGCATTGATGATAGATATTATCAGTATTTTGCTGAAGATATTAATTTAATTAGACAATATCTTTTAAATGATTTATTCTTTAAACATTCATTATTTCTAACAACAATTAAAAACCATGGCGGCAAAACAATTGAAGAAGAAACTAATTACAAAATACGCGACACACATTTTGGTGAGACAGGTCATCAAGTCATAGCTGATTTATTTTATAAACATATCATAAATGAATAATTTATTTACATTTGGCTGTTCTTATACTGCAGGATATGATGAAAACACATCAATTA
>ENA-OSIY01001406-OSIY01001406.1-marine-metagenome-genome-assembly--contig:-NODE-1406-length-12893-cov-9.776685_pt1 | contig 12893 bp, 20 predicted proteins | sample MGYA00237884_ERZ534233 | MGnify/ENA primary metagenome ERZ534233 (study PRJEB26412, sample SAMN06343840) | marine metagenome | isolation source: estuarine water | place: USA: Columbia River Estuary... | reverse complement strand
GCTGCACGGTTTACTACCGCTGCTGCTAATGACTGAAGTTGAAAGTTTAAACAGTTATTAAGTCCATTTCGGTAATCTCTATAAGCTTGTATTACTACTTCCTTACCGTATTTAGCTTCTAACTCTTTTCTAAATCTCCAATCCATCATACGGTCTTGAAACTTCATATAAGTCTTTTGAACTTTCGGTAAGTGTCTAACTCTTCCTACATAGTTTTTAATGTAGCCGTGAGCTTTAACTTGAAGTCTAGAATTCTCTCTCCATTCTTTAAGTTGTGGAAATCCATCTAAGTAACCTTGTACTAATTCTTCAGCTTTCTTCTGATCAATACCTAATGTCATTTTAAGGGCATAAGCTTCCATACCATATGCAATACCTAATGAATAAGCTTTAGCTTTATTACGAGCAGGTGCATCTAAGTTCTTTAGGTAGTTAGGTGCTTTCTTGTCTGCTGAGACTCCGTTAGGGAATCTTTTATGATCCTGATCTAATCTTTCAGTTTTAATAGCAACTGTAGAGTAGAAGTCCCAGCCTTTGTTAAAGATTTCCTGTAAAGCAGTATCGCCTGTTACAGATGCAAAGCAATGAGGTTCTAATGATTCGTAATCGGCATCGATTACTTTTCTACCTTCTCCGGCAATCATAAACTTTCTCACGATATTGGTATACTTAACAATAATCGGAGCATCTTCTCCTTCCTCTTTGGGTTTAGGAAGCTGCTGTGCATCTGATCCATAACGTCCTGATACAGTACCATTCTGCTTGAAGTAGAAATAGTATTTACCGTCTTCGGCTCTGTCTCTGAACCTGTCTACGTAAGTAGATTTAATTTTAAGTAACTTGTTATACACTCTCAGGTTTTCAGCCCAAGTGTAAGTTTTAGATAACTCTTCGATCATATCCATATCGAATTGAGCTCTACCTGATTTAGTTTGACCTGCAGCTTTTAAAGGAGCGATTCCCATATAACCGAAGACGATCTCACCCAAGTGTTTTTTAGACTGGATATTGATTAGATCTCCATCGTTTGATTCCCTCCACATTGCCATTGAAATTCGGTATCTTTCTACCTCATCAATAAGGGTCTCGTCTCCGGTTAATAGGAACTGCTTTACTTTCTCTTCTTTTTCATTGGAGGATTCAAATGCTTCTATATTTTTCTGGGTAAGTGAATACTTACCAGTTTTTTCTGATTTAGGTAAAGGAATGGAGTACCTTGCAACAATGTTTTGTGCCCAGTTACCTTTCGGCGATACCGGGTAATTGTCTAATGCAGTTTTAACAACCCATGATTTAGCTTCTGAAGTTGCTAGTAACGATTTCATTACAATATCTCTATTAGCTTCTAAGTCTTCAGAGATTTCTTTATGAGTCTGATCTATTAAATCCATATCGAGTTCTACACCGTATGATTCCATCGGTACAGTTACCTCTCTATAAACAGGCATTACTTCATCTTCAAAGAAAAACTTTTCAAGACCTTCCTCTTTGAGTTTTCCTAAATAGAGGTTACATATACGTAAAGTTAAATCGGTATCTGCTGCTGCATACTTGCTTAGTATATCTAAATCTGCTTTGAATATCTCATAGCTTTCTTTAGTAACTGAGCCTCCGTTTTTCTTTATAGATTCTTTTAGTTCTATTTGCTCTTGGTTAGCAGCTTCTTCTACATTTAAACCTAAAGCCTCTTGATTCATTATAGCAATTGATTTTAACCCAAAAGGATTACCAAAGCCAAATGCTCCTTCCTCATAAACAGTGTGGACTAAGAGTCCGGTATCGACCCAGATGTCTTCTAATAAGTCAACACCGTAGTAATTTTTAATAAATTGAACGTCAAAGGAAGCGTTGTGAAATACTAATTTCTTTCCTTTCAAAAGCTTAAGTAAATTTCTACTTAAAAGCTCGGTAGAGGTTCCATCAATCTCTTGAAGAACTAATTCCTCTCTATGGTAGTCAAATACTAAAGTAGGAAGGTAGAATCCAACTCCTTCGTCTCCGGATATAGACCATCCGATAATTTTATTTTTTCTAGGGTTAAGACCAGTCGTTTCTGTATCGACAGCGATAACGTCTGAGTCTAAGATGTGTTGGTGTAGTAGTTTTAACGTTTCACTATCTTGAACGGTGTAGTACTTCTTTTCTAACTGCATTTATAACCATTTTTATTTAATATAAAGATACGAATACTTTATATAAGATCCAACAACTCTTTTGGGTAATCTTCTTTTTTTATTATAATACCTAAATGATTCTCTAGGTTTTTTATTACAGCTAATTTTGCTGCTTTATCTCCTTTACCGTACGCCCAAGCCATTGAACCTTTGTGACCTTGTATTTCTTCTTGAATGTTAATAAACGTTTTATTAACTAGGGATTCATCTTCCTCTTCAAGTTCAAAGTCTAAGTCATAGAAACCGGCAAACTTAAGTAGTTCTAGTAGATTCTCCTTCTGATAAGCTTCTTTTACCGCATTAAAGTCATCTACCTTTCCTCCTTTATCAGGGTGGGTGTAGGTAGACAACTTTTTATACAGTTTTTTAAGTTTTTCCGGTTTTTGTTTCTTTGTAGGTTTTTCCTCTTCTTTGCCTGGAGGATCTTTTCTCATCTCTCCGGTTTCTTCATTAACCCACATTTCAGATTCCTTTTGAACAAAATACTTTCCAAATAGTCTACTCCATTCACTTAGGTAACTTTCGAGTTCTTCTTCAGTCTCTTCAAGTTCTAATTTGAGGAATTCATACTTATGGGATATTTTCTTGAGGTATCTAGACATTAAAGGAAAACCTTCTTAGGAGTATCGTAGTAATGTGGATACAGTGTAACCCTATCTTGAATTTTGAATTTACTAATAATATCAGCGGCGAATGCTTTGTGACCGTTCCAGCTAAAGTGATAGTCTTTTATTTTTTGATTAGTATCTGTATAGATAGTTTCATATGCTGACCATTGTGTTGCCCCCCAGAGAAAACTTTTACTTATAGTTAATCCTTTTACAAGTGTACTTACTAGATTAAAATAACTAACTTCTTCAAACTCTCTATAAGGTATAAGAGTATTAACAATATAGTCTACAGTACTTTTTCTCATACCTTCTGTGGAACCATTCCAATATAAATCCCCAGGATTACAATCTGTATTACAACTATAGTGGTTTATACTAACTCTTTTTACAACATCGTGTGGAGCGGGCCAAGTTTCCCAAGTCGTAATTCGTACTGGGTCTGAGAGTCCTATTATTAGGTAATCTTCTGGTTTAAATTTAGGTATGTTATAAATTACATCTTCAAGTATATGCTGACAACTACGTCCTGGAAAGCTTAGGTTTTTAAGTTGTAGTTTATAAGTATCAGCGAGTCTTTCCGGGAATATTCCTTTATTGATTCTCCTTTCAGGGTACTGTGTAAGATAGTCCTGTTCTGGTAGACAACCGGTACCGTAACTAAAACTATCCCCAAAAATCCATAATTTGCCTCTAGTGTTCTCCATATAGATCGAACTTTTCCGGTTCGGGTTCTTCTATAAATATTTCCTTTTCTACGATTGCGTATAACTTTCCTATTAATGGAGCTAATCTATAGTCTCCTTTGAATTTAGTTTTCCTTAAGTACGTAGTAAGAGTTGGAACCAACCCTTCGATAATATTTTCTTTATCGATGGTCAGTTCCCAATTATCTCCAGGGGGTACTCTGGTTGCAATCAACTCTAGTTGTTCTTCGATTACTTTATCAGCCATTACTGTCTTAAAGTTTTAGCAATTCTAAATTCTGGTGAAGTGAAGAATTCAGGAATTAACATTGAATGGGAAGCTCTGATTGGATTAATATCTAATCCTCCTCTACGGGTATATAAACATGATACCATTAATTCTTCAGGATCAAAAGCTTCTTTTAAGTGCATATAAACCATTTCACAAATCTCTTCATGGAAGTGAGATACAGTTCTATGAGATACAATATACTTGGCTAATGAATCTGCTGTTGGAACTTTTTTACCTTTAATGTTAATAAATACATCTCCCCAGTCTGGTTGGTTTGTTACTCTACAATTAGATCTTAATAAGTTTGATCTATACTGTTTGTGGAATCCATCTCCTTCTTCTGATTCTAATTGAGAAGAATCTGATTTGAAAGCTGTGAAGTCTATTTGATCTAAGTCTGTAAATTCAGATAAATCTTTATACTTAAACATCAAAGCAGGAACTTCGTCTTCTGATTGGTAAAAAGATACTGTAGTATCTGTTTCTAATAACTCATCTAAGTCTCTTTTTACTCTTGCCTCAATTCCTTTGATACAATCTCTTGCTGTATCTCCAATACGGGTCATATTGAATGAATTCAAGTATAACTTGATTGATTTAGATTCAACGTGATGAGATGAATCGGCAGGACATACAATCTTCAACATTCCGGCAACCGGCTGTCCTTTCATTGTAATTGCTGATACTTCGTATGCATTCCAAGTATCTACTCCAACAAAGGGAAGATCCTTATCATCAATACCGTACGCTTCACGGTTAAGGTATCTTGGTACCTTTACTAATAATTCCGGGTTGTACTGGTCTGAATAACCGTCACCACCTACTTTACCTAAATGCTTTCCAGCAATTTTTACTACTTCTTCGTAATTTTTAATGTCTGACATAATTAACTAATAAAATCTAATATTTGTTCAACTCTCTGCAATGGTGACCCTGTTACAGTTAGGTAGGGCTGTCTTACTCCTTCTAGTAGATTTTGAAATTGTAAGTCAATATCTTTTCTCCATTCTTCATTTACACTTCTAACTCCATCATCAACTGATTGAAATTCGATAGGAAAATAAACATAATGGGTATATTCGTTTTTTACTCTCTCCCAAGTATCCATAATATAGTTGAATGCCTCGGTTGAGATATTAGGCATGAATGATGAATATACAGCTAAATCCATATAACATCTATCTAGTAGGGTATTGTTACCTGATAGTAACGCTTCTAAATGAAAACTACTAATAGCAAGCTGTGTTTCTGATGTTCCTAGTTCATTTATAGGAAAACCATATTTAGCTACACTACGGGTAGATTCGTTTATAAATTCGTATTTAGGTATTTTGTTTTTAAGTAATTCGTAAACAGTAGTCTTACCTGTACTACTAGCTCCTACTAATGCGATTCTTTTGATCATATAACCTATTTTATTTCTATAAAGATAAGAAGACTATTTCTTTTCTACAACTATTCCCTTAAGTAAATTTACCCATAAGTAGAGACTCCTGTCTCTTAAGGTGTCAAATAATTCATCAAGAGTGGCTATATCCCAAGTAGAAAATCTTTCAAAAGATAAGACTTTACCTTCATCTACTCCAGCTGTAACTTTATGAATAACACATCCTGCTGTAGGGTAGATGTCTTTCTTAATTCCTTCCCAAGTTCTTACTTGAGGATCTTTACCTTTAAGTTCAGGATAGTCTGTAATGAGACCAGGGTGACCATTAAACATTGTATACTTTTCACAAAGTTCTGGAGGTATCACTCTTAGCCAGCCATGTAGAGTTATAACCGGATTATCAAACTTACTTAGAAGTCTTTCATAATCTTCTACAGTAGGTTTATTCGGAGTATAGTATAGAATCTCTTCTATGTTACCCCAAGAAAGGATCTGTTTATTAATCTGTCTGAGATTTTCAGGTCTTTCGTTAGTAATAATTCTATCTGGGAGTCTTCCGAGTCTCTCTACTAAATCTACTATCTCAGTTCCAGTTTGTGAGAAAAAACAAATCCAAGGTTTATTCATTTTATAACATTTATTACTTGTTCAACATCTACAGGGTAGGTATACTTTCCATCATCGACAGTTAGTCTTCCGGCTTCATTAATATGTGTAACTTTTCCTTTTTCAGTGCTACCTGCAAAAGCAAACTCTACAAACTCTCCTATTTTATACCGTTTTCTTTTCGCCATTTGTAAACCATCTAAATTTATTAATATTGTATAAGATCGTATTTGTATCTTCTACTTCGTAATTAATAAGTTCAAATAACTTTTGAGACTCTTTAGACCATAAGCCGTCTTCTCCGTACTCGATTCCTTTTATACCATGTACTACTGGGTTAGAAGTATCTAATGAGTAGATCCAGGGATACTGTGAGTAGAAAGAGAATTCTTGAGGTAGACCACAACCTAATAGGTGATGAGGTTTACTCTCATTGATTACACCGTCTTTCATTAAGTCTCCTAAGAGTTTAACCCTTCCAAGCATCCAACTTACATATTTGTTAGGATGTGGGACAGACTTAGTATAGTACGAGTAGTCAAAGGATATCGCTATCATATCAACATCAGCTAACTCATTCATATAAATGTAACAAGCTTTTATCTCTTCATATGACTTCCCTTGAACTACCCCTATCTTCTTGCCTGGCAGGTCTTTATATCTAAAATTCCATTCAGCCATTTGAGACATAGTCTTTTTAACATTCTCTAAGGCATCTGGTACTATATACCAGGTAGGTCTTAATCTTTCAACCCATCCGGCAAACTTTTCAGCATCAAAAGCTTCTTCTAATTCAAAGATAGAGTTATCTAATATAACCTCTCTACCTTTTCTTAAAGCTACTTTGAACTGCTCTAAATACTCTTCATCTTCTTCAAACAAATGAACTAAAGCATAATCATAATCGGTAACTTTTTGTACATCTGTAAATATACTTTTAGGGCTTTCGTGTGCTATTTTAATCATCTATTTCGTCTACTGAATTATTAATATCTTTAAAAGCATCATTCATCATTTTCATTGCCTCGTCTAACTTAGCTTGATACTTTTCATACTCGTACATTTCTGCTACAGCTTTTTGAGCAATAGAGAGGGGAACCATATTCATCTTTAAACTCTCTACATAAACTTTATGTTCTTCTAAATTAATTGCCATCAAAAAATTGTTTTAAGTCTGGTCTGAAGTAGTTAACAGATTTCATTACTTTTCGGTCTCTAGTACGGTACACAATATATCTTCCTTCTGCAATCTTTTCAAAATGGCAGGCCTCACCTTGCTCTTCACTTCTTTTGCTGACGGTAAGTATGGCTTCTGCTTCAGTTTTACAAGCTTTTGACATATTACTTGCTTGGACTTCTTGATAGGCTGGCCATATCTTTGCTTTAAGACCATGTAACATAGCACCGTTCCCAAGGGAAACATAAGTAATATCGCAAAGAGCGTCCAAAACTTCCACGATGTCTCCATTTTCACAAGCTTGTCTATATTCTTCAAGTTCTTCGAGGATAAAATCATAGACGAACTGCCATTCTTTCTTTTCAGGTATGGTTGGAACATAATTGTTTGGTTTACCAAAGGTTGCGTTAAATGTTTCTACTTCAGATACAAAAGGTATATACCCTTCTTCTTCAAATAATGATAATTGCATAACTTTTATTTTTTATATAATATAAAGATAAGAAAAAGGTCCCGAAGGACCAAATTCTAATAAACTTTTATAATTCTTGATTGTGTCAGGCTTACTACCTTAAAGTCTGATTCTCCTTCTAACTCTTTGTAGGTTTTAGCTTCTGCTTCTGTTCCGGTCATAGCATCTACTAAGTAAATTTCTTTTACTTTTTGAATTCGACCTCTATCGTTCTCTCTTTTGAATTCTACTGTGACTTGCCAGTAATATAATTCTGCGGGTATTATGCTCATAAAATTAATTTTAGTTTCTAATTGATAATTCTATATTTTTGTAGAACTCTGCTTTAGCTGAATCTTCGTGTAAAAATGCTCCTGTTAATTTTGCAGTCTGCATAGCTGCACCTTGATGCTTAACTCCTCTACAGGATACACAAGCATGTGTAGCATTAATCATTACAGCAACTCCTTGGTTTCCTTCACAGATTTTATCTACTGCATTATGAATTGCAACAGTTAATTGCTCTTGAATTGCTCCTCTTCTTCCAAATTGTTCTACAATTCTATTCAGTTTAGATAATCCTACTACTTTACCATTTTCTGAGGCAATATAAGCAATGCTTACTTCTCCTCTAATTTGCTGATGGTGATGAGAACACATAGAGATAACAGGTATTCTACTCTCTTGTACGATTCCATCATATCCATCTGAAGGGAAAGCCGTAACTCTATCTAAAGGTTCATAACGCCCTTTCCATAGATCGTTAACATATGCTTTAGCTACTCTATTAGGTGTATCTGATGAGTTTGGATCTGCTTTATAATCCACACCTAAAGCTTCTAGGAAGTCTGCAAATGCTTTTGATGCATTAGCTATAATAGTACTCTTTTCTACTTCGGTTAATTTAGCTTCAGGACCATCCTTTTTCTGCTTTTCAGCTAGTTGAGTAGAGATACCATTTGCGAAACCTGCTTGAACCAATTCGGTTCCTTTAATAAATTTTTTAGCCATCTAAAACTGTTTTTGTATAATTAAATATAAGAAATATCTTTCTATTTGACAAGATAATCTTGAATTGTTTTTGAATCTTTTTCTTCCCAAGGAAATACTAACCAATCATCGTTGGTAATTAATTCTCCTGTAAATGTAGGTGTAATTTTACTACCTTCTCTTGTAGCAAGTGTTGCTGTTCTGAACGCATACCCTTCTAATTCTGAAAGAGTAATTCCGGTATCAGCAATATCGTCAAATACTAAGACTTGTTTTCTAGCTGCAGTAGTTAAATTTTTGGCCTGTTCTAACTCCATAAATTTAAAACCGTACCTATGTGAGAATAGAACTGCCGGAATTAAACCACCTCTTGGAATTCCACTTACGTGTCTAATATTATACTTTACTGTTGAAACCTGTTGGTGAATGAGAGCTAATTGTAAATTAACCCAATCCCAATTGAAAAAAACCTTTTCTGTCATAATTAATGATTGTGCTTTACTGCGTAATCGTTTAAAAACTCTTTCTCTTTAGGTAAATCTCCTGAGTTTTCAAATTCATAGCAGAGGTATTTATTTTCGTGAAGAAACTTAATATGCTTAATAAATTTAGAAGGTAGAGTAGCTCCTGTTGGTAAAATAGAATCGCTAAATTTAATATCTATAGTAACCATTAGCTCTTGGTAGTCGTCCCATTCTCTCTCTTCTGCTTCTAAATACTTCCAAAGGTACCTGTTTAACTGCTTGTGCTGTAACGCACAATTTAAGTAACTAAAAGTCTCTTTTAAATTTTCTTCACTATCTGAAAATGTAGCAGCTGGAGCTAAATGTCCTTTATCATAAGGATTCTTATAGTAATCAGCATCATCCGAAGTTTTAATACCGGGAACTGTTTTAAAGTTCATACTACCTCTGCTGACGTTCTTTGGTCTATTGATTGAAAAGTAAGTTAATGAGACTGGCTGTTCTAATTTTTCAGAATACTCTACTGTATAAATTTCTGTTCTAATTGTTTGTGTTTGACTTTGAACTGCTAATGTAACTATTATAGCTAGTAAACTTAATTTTAATTTCATTTATTTAATTTATAAATTTTAATCCAAAAAATTCGTAGTTCTTATGTACATATTCTTCTTCACCTGCCTCTATTGCATCTTGTTCTGAATCAAAGATTGCTTTTACCGGACATTCTGGTACACAAGCTCCGCAATCTATACATTCGTCAGGGTTAATGTATAGCATTTTTCCCTCTATGTCCTCTTTGGTCATTCCAGCTACTTCTGATCCTTGTCCGTCTATGTCTATAGGACCGTGAATACAGTCTACAGGGCAAACATCAACACAGGCAGTATCGCAAGTACTAACACAAGGTGATCCAATTATATAACTCATATCTTAGTTAGGGTAATACCGTTCTATAGTTTCTAATACATCATCTGCTTCTGCTAATGCTTTGATTGCTCCTATAGCATTGTTATAAAAATCCTCTGTTGAATGATCTCCAATTCCTGCTGGATTTTCAGTTAATAGTTCTAAAGTCATTAATGCTTTCTCTCTATCTGCTTCTGTAATTTTGCGGAGCATTTTAATTACTTGATATTGTGCCATATTTTAAACTTCTCTTTGATCTTCGAACGCAATAATATGCGGTCTCCATGTTAATCTATATCCATTATCTCTCACCCAGTCAAATAAAATCGGGTAAGACTTCTGTAATGCTTCCCTTGTATCTCCTGCTGGCATAAACCATACTTTGTCTTGAGGTGCGTCTAAAGTTTTAATACAGTCTAATATTTCCTGTAAAGACTTCTCATCTTTTCCATCCCATACCGGTTTTAAATGGTAGTCTGAATGATAAGCAATACTCTTTTTGATAGCATCGTAATTAAGTCTAAACTTATTATGCTGTTTTACCATTCTTTCGTCCGTGATTCCACCTTGAGGGGTCGCAACACCGATGACAGGTACTGAGTTGCTGAACTTAGGAGATATCGACAATAAATTGATAGGATAGTCAGTTTCCAGGTAATGGGAGCCTTCATTCTCCATAGTAATAAAAAGGCCTCTCTCATGAGCTAAATGTGTTAATTCGTTAACTAATTTTCCATGCATAGAAGGTGAACCTCCTGTCAACATCATTTCAGTGATGTGGGGATTATCATCATATGCTTTTATAATATCATTAAAGGAGTATTTTCCTTTTTCTGGATGAATAGAAGTATACCAACTATCACACCAGCCTCCTTCTCCAAAATAACATCTATGGGTACATCCTGTTGTTCTAATAACTACTGTTGGGTAACCGGCTCTTGAACCTTCTGATTGTACTGCAGTATAAATCTCTACAATAGGTAGATTTTTATCGAAATCTTCTATTCTACCTAGGGACATATATAGCTGAGTTTTTACCGTGTTCTCTAAATTCTACTTTTATAACTTTTACTCGACCTTCAGTCTCAGTCTCTATAAAAGGCCCTACCTTGTCGTATACAAATTGTGCAAACCTTTCTGCACCGGTAGCAGGTACAATTCTTACCTGTGCTACACCAGCCTCATCCATCTTTAAGAATGAATCTCTAAATGGATCATCATCAGCTACTAAAAAAGTATGGTCAAACATATAATCCATCCATTCTTTAGGAGACATCCCATCGATTGTTCCTTTAGCTCTTTTCATTCCTCCGAAATCCCAGACCCAGTTTCTTTCGTCTAATTCTCCTTCAAACCATAGTTTAAAAGATACTCCGTATCCGTGTAATTTTTGGCAGTGAGTACCATCTGCTCTCCATTGACGAAATACTGTACTGAATCCGTCAAAGACTTTTGTTGATTGAAATTTTCCCATAACTTTAATTTAAACTAATTCTTCGTAAATACCAACTATTTCGGCTAGTAATAAGCCAAAAAATCCCAATTCATAAAATCCTATTATACCTACAAATGAGAATACAATTCGTATGGCGGATTTTACAAATGAGATTATTTGATGTAATTTAGGATTTGGTATATCCTTTAATTTTTGTGTAGTCTGTCTTTGATTGACTTCGTACAGATCTTTTTCAATCTGCTCTCTTAGGTTGTTAAGATCTTGTTCTAAATCTTCTCCTGTTTTTAAATCTACTGGGCGGTTAGCTCTATACATTGCCATTACCGGTGTTTTTAAAGTGGTGCTACGACACTATCGTCTTATATCTTAAGATAAGAATATAAATTTAATCTACAAACTTTTTTAGAAGTTTTTATAAGTAAAAGGGTCTCTTTTCTTTAATTCTGCAATTTTCTTTTTATATTCTTTTTCTCTTTTGTATTCCCAAATTTTGGCTTTAATCCATTGAATTATTTTCATATTTTTCTTATTAAAAAATTATTAAGTACTAAATAGTTTATTTCTGAATTTATAAATCTTTCTATGGCTTGTTCTGGAGTCATAGTAATTGTTTGATCTTTAAGGTTAAAAGAGGTGTTGAGTACAACTGCCTTTTCGTCTATTCTACCAAGTTCAGTAATAAGTGCGTGATATCTTGGATTTTGTTTTTTAGTTACTGTATGAACTCTACATGAACCGTCTACATGTGTTGCAGCTTCTAAGTCTCTTACTTTAGCGTTTACAACTTGGTTCATATAAGGAATATTCTCTTGAACATAAAACCATCTATCGGCTTGTTCTTCTGTAACTGAAGGAGCGAATGGTCTAAATCCTTCTCTCTTTTTTATTACAAAGTTTAACCTCTCTCTCATTTTAGGATCTTTAGGAGATGCTAAAATTGACCTGTTCCCTAAAGCTCTTGCACCAAATTCCATTCTACCTTGAAACCAGGCTATAATATTTTGTCCTCTTAAAAGTTCTGCTGTTTTTTTAATTAACTTTTCTTCTGTTAACTTAAACCATTGAACTTTATCTTCATATCCATGTAATGTACTCTGAATTATTAAGTTAGTATATTCAGGACCTAAATATGGTGATGAATTATCCTGTCTTTCTCCTCTATACTGGTATAAACAAGCTCCTATCGCCGACCCGGCGTCAGAAGGAGCAAAAGGAATATGAATGCTATCAAAGTGGTCATATGCTAATGAATTTGCTACACCGTTGTAGGCACATCCGCCTCCAAGGCATAAGTTTACTTCTCTTGTCATAAGTTTAGCTCTTTCTACTAATCTATAAAATTCTCTTTCGTAAATTTTTTGTAAAGCTGCTGCTAAATCTTTATGGTCTTGTGTTAATTCATCTTCCGGGAGTCTTGGCGGTAATCCAAGAAGTCTACAGAACTTTTTATTAAACATTATACGTTCTGAATACTCCCAGGTAAAGTATTTTTGGTCTATCCAGAATTTATTATCTGAATGACAAAATATCTTATCTAATTTATCGAAATATTTAGAGGCATTTCCGTACGGTGCTAGACCCATTACTTTATACTCTCCTTCATTAGGTTTAAATCCTAGATAAGATGTTACCGTAGAGTATAACATACCGAGAGAGTTGGGGAAATCAATGGATAACACCTTCTCTATACCGTTTT
>ENA-OSIY01001404-OSIY01001404.1-marine-metagenome-genome-assembly--contig:-NODE-1404-length-12906-cov-7.173123_pt1 | contig 12906 bp, 8 predicted proteins | sample MGYA00237884_ERZ534233 | MGnify/ENA primary metagenome ERZ534233 (study PRJEB26412, sample SAMN06343840) | marine metagenome | isolation source: estuarine water | place: USA: Columbia River Estuary... | reverse complement strand
CGAGAAAGACAAGAAGATGAAGATGGCTATGGTTGTGTCTTCTACGGCCTTGGCTATCATGAAAGAATCTGAGAAAGGGTTCCCAGCAGCGATACCGGGTATTGCAATTATGGCTGCCATGGGTGTTGCTCAATTAGCGGCTATTTCTGGTACTTCTTACCAAGGTGGAGGCAGCGGATCGAGTGCACCTGCAGCTCCAAGTAAAGTGTCCATAGGAGAGAGACAGAATACTGTAGACTTTGCTAAGTCGAGAGGTGGTCGTGGAGAGCTTGGTTATATGAGAGGAGAGCAAGGCATAGGAAACGCTAATAGCTTCCAGCCTGCTTTCACAGGATACAAAAATAGAGCTGCAGGAGGCCCTGCGGGGTTTGTTGTAGGAGAGCAAGGTCCTGAACTGTTCGTACCAGAAGTACCAGGAAGTATAGTACCTGCCGGCGAAGCTGCAGATACACAAGGGACACCTTCAAATGTAAACTTTACTATCCAGGCTGTTGATGCAGCAGGTGTAGAAGAACTACTAATTAACCAACGCGCTAATATAATCTCAATGATAAGAGATGCCGCAAATGAACAAGGCCAGCTTTTCCTAGAAGGGATTGACGCAGAGCCAATGGGAGTATAGAGATGGGAACCATTACATTTTCAGATGTACTACCAGACCCTAGTAATCTACTAGGCGATGGTGGGCAGACGGGAGAAGGATCAGCAGGTCCAGGTTTTAAAACAGTAACACTTGAGTCAAAGACTCCTGTAATGAGAACACGTACTAACTCGGGAACTGTAATTACCCGTAGTCGTGCTTCGCATACTTGGACTGCTAATATTAGCTATAACCCTCTTACAAGAGCTGCTTTTGAGCCTGTGGACACCTTTCTCTTACAGAGACAGACTTCTTTGAAGCCTTTTTTAATCTCCCTGCCTCAGAATAAGGTGCCGCAGGATAGTACATTTGCTGCGTACCTCTTAACTACAGACACTACTATAGTTCCTACGGCGGATCTAGCTTCTGGAGTAACACAAATGACTATAACAAATAGTGGAGGTACTGCATATAACTCTACTACTAAAGGTACGTGCAAGCCTGGTGATATGTTTACAATAACAGACACAGGCGATGCAAACCATACAAAAATGTACAAGGTTACTCGTGTAGAGACAAATGCCAAGTATGAAGGCAGTACACAGCCTACTACGGCACAACAAAGAATTCACTTCATTCCACCACTTGCGAAGAGTGTGGAATCAACAACAACAACACTTAGATTGTATAACCCTTTTATGAGAGTTATAATGAAAGGAGATGTACAGTCCTATAGCCTAGATTCCAAGGGGTTATATAAATTTTCTTTAAAGGTTGAGGAGGCACAACCCTAATGACAGAGCGCAGCATACACACAGATCTAAGAGCATCATTACTTAATAATGATCCATTTAATTACGCACATCTTATAAAATTCGAAAGACCTTCGATCACTAATGAACTATCGGGACAACCCGAGACTTTTACATACTTGACGGATGCTGCATATAATATATCGTATGACGACGGAACAACTACTGCTGTAGGAGGAGCTATTCCAGCACAGACTTATGTAGCAAATAAAGTACTAAAAATCGGCTCTATTAGCGAATCTATCGTTCCTAAAGTAGGATCAATGAGTTTAACTTTAGATTCTAGTACTTTAGGTACAGCCGTGGCAATATCTGCTACAATCAATGCCACTGCCAAAACTATAGTCACTGACGTAGATCTTTCTTTATACTACCAGGAAGGGGATAAAGTATCTCTTACTGGAGCAGGGGGTAATAACAATCAATCTTTCATAATAAGAAAGTTTGCTGCTTCAAATACAGTAACCTACACAGACGTAGTAGAAGATGACATTTATACAGCTCTAGTAAACGCCTCAAGCGTTTCCTACTCTTCTTCTTTGAACTCTGAGGAGTTAATAACCCTACTACAAGCTAAATCATCTACTTACACGGGCTACTTGAATAGACGCGTATCTATCTATCGTGCGCATATCAACCCAGAGACGGGGACAATAATAGGCGCGCCTTACTTATTTTTTAAAGGTCTTATATCGAAAGGGGCCGTAAAAGAAGATCTAAGTAAAGGATCCACTATTACATGGACACTTACTAGCCACTGGGGAGACTTTCAGAGAGTTGCAGGTCGATATACCAATGATGATTCGCACAGAGCTTTGAACCAGCAGGGTATCCCTGAGCCTGAATCAGCGCTTCGACCGGAGTATGCGAACGATAGAGGTTTTGCACACGCCGAGCAAGCAATTAACCTTAATAGTACTTACACTACAATGGAGACAAGAACAAGGTATCAAGAAGACCAAAGTGTTACTGGCATGGGAACAGGGGCAAACATCGAATACGAAGTGCCTGTACAAAGACAGGTAGACCTAGCTTTTAATCTATCTGCAAAATACTTGCCTGTTGTTTACGGAGTTCAAAAAATTAAAGGTATCCCTATATTCGTGGATACAGATCGCAACGACTCCTCCAAGGTAACTTTAGTTCATGCACTTTGTGAGGGGCCTATCGCAGGTATACTAGACATCCACGTAGACGGTAATCCCTTTATCTGTGTTGATCAGAGTGATAAAGACTTGCGAGGCGTAGAGTCCTTTATGTCGAACGAAGAGAGAGAGAGCAAAACCTGCTTCGGCAGAGCAGACCTTGGAGGTGTTTTATTAGGGTACCCTAACGCTGCTGATGCAGCTACTTTTAATACTTTAGACCCCGATATTACTGTAAACAGTAATGGAGGAAACTCTGATATGATATTTAGCCTGGATAGCTTCGATGAAGAGTTAACTTACGAGGACTTTTTTGTCGACACGGGCGGCTTTACTGAGGGCGCAACAGCTGCTAGAGCTGGCATAGGTGCTTTCGCTAACTGGACACACGAAGAGTTCTTTGAAACTTCCCATCCTCTGAAGATGAAGATGCAGCTGCATACTGGAAAACCTTTTCAAAGAGCAAACGGCGGTTTGGTAGCTAGGGCGAAGGCCAATTCTTTCCATGTACAAAAATATGAAGAGAGACCCGACTTATATTGGACTACTAGCCATCGACTACTAGACACTGCGTATGTTGTCGGAGATTATACTATTGCAGCAGACGAAACAACTATACCTGAGATGGAATTTGTAGTACAAGGTAGAAGCGTAGAGTGTCATCACTATGATGGTGTATTTCAGAGCAAGGCCGATGCAGCTATAAATGTCAAGACGGGGATCTTTAATGTAGGGGATACTGTAACTGTAAAAGGGACTAACTATAGCCAAACTGTGATAATTGTAGAGAGAACCTTGAATAATGCAAATGCCGCGAGTTTTCTTACTTATGACAACCCTGCGAATACTTATAACTTTCAGTTTTCGGCAGACTTAACACTAGTAGACACTGGCGGAGGTGCTGTTACAGACTTCTTTATGGAACGCACTATTGCCAAAGCAACAGATGCGGCTGCTAGTGCAGGTTCTAATAATAAAACTATCCCTCTAGCTAGTACTAACGGCTTATTCGTCGGTATGGTAGTTACAAGTGCTACTGATGCGAGCAATATTACTTCAAATAGTAAAATCGCGTCCATAGTTCCAGGTGTGAGTATCGTTTTAGATAAAAATATAGCCGAGAATATTGGTTCAGGCGATACTATAAACTTTACTTCTACATTGAATTTGGCAAATAGAATATCTGTTGAACAATCAGGCACCATTGCAGGCCAAATGAAGGCCACCATAGACTACACCAATGCCGCTACAGGAGATGATGGCACGAATAGAGGCATAAAGATAGGGGTTTCGAATGCTAGTACTGGTTTTAATACTTTAACACAAGACTTTACTGTAGCCTTCACTAAGAGTGTCGCTACCGAGCGTAGTTATGGCACAAATATCTCAGCAAAAAGAAGCAGTGACTCTCTTTTAGATAATGTAAATATTGAAAGTCTTGCCTCCAGTAGGGGCTATACTCTTGTATATATGACGGATGCGGTATATCTAGGTTCGGGTACTTACACAGTGGAGGAAGGCGATGTTCTAGTTATAAATAGGACTAGTGCGTATCGAGGCGAGGTGTTCAATATGGCCCGTCGAGTCAAAGCGTACAATAGTACCACTAAGGTCGCTCTGGTTGATGTGCCATATCCCGTTCATCATCTACCTACCGCTGGGGATACGTGGAAGCTTTTTACCGCTGTCACCGACTCTGTAATATCAGATAAGCGTCAAACTATAAACCCAGCGCTTCATCTACTTGACTACATGACTAACGACAAGTTTGGAGCAGGGCTAGATGTAGATACCGAAATAGATTTAGATAGCTTCAAGGCCGCAGCTCTAAAATGCGACCAAAGAACTAATATACTAATGGCAGCCACCTCTGCACCTACTGTAGGTCATATATACACCTACCCTGATACTAATATTGATGGATATACTTCAGGAGACTTAATATGGAGAGGTACTGTTGGTGCAGTCTCTGCAGCTAAAACCGTCGCAGGTCTCACGCTTTATGAGGTTCAGTTTACAGATACTTGGGGCGAGCTGGTTACAAGAATGAATAATTTCTGGAACCTGAAACCAGATCAACTGGCGTACTCAACAGGAGCCGTTTATCCAGCTGGTACGCTTATGAAGAGTAACGCAAGCTATGCCGCCATATCCGACGCCACAGCACTCAATCCGATAAAAACCCCTGCCTACGCAGACTTGGAAGGTGCAACGGTATTGGTTCGAGAGCCTGGTACAATAGACTTTACTTGTCACGGAGCCGCGAATAATAATCTCGGCACTAGTTTTACTTATAAAGACTCTCTTATAAGAACTGACAGCACTCTTGCTTTCACTGAAACCACAGACGGAGATTTTGTTACTTCTGTAACATTTACTCCTTTTGTCTTTGTTAGCGGCCAAGAGTATATCATAGTAAGCAACCAGGAGAATATGGGTACCGCAGGGCAGTTTACACAAGCAGGGGCGGCTGATAATAATGTAGGTACTGTGTTTACAGCAAATGCAACCACGTGCGCAGGAACAGGTACAGTAGCTCCAACCGCCCAATGTAAGTCTGCATCTGGCACTCTTAGAGTAGGCGCGGAGTATAAAGTAGTAAAAGAAGGAGTGTCTATTGGAGGAGCGGTCGGCTCAATATTTACAGCCGCGGCTACTTCTTTTACGGGGGCAGGTCTTGTAATGTCCGCAGGCAACGGCAAAGTAAGTCGGGGCAGTGCTTTATTCACAGATGCCGCATTCAATCTCTATAGAGAGGGTACAACTGCCACACTAGCAATCAACGCAGGCAGAGCGAGCAATGGAGGAGCTATAGATAATTCGTTACTAGGCCCTGCACGTAATCCTGTTATTAAAGGTATTAACAGCACTAATGATGGTTTTACGGAGACAGGGTATACTTTATATGATGCGACTCAAGTTAAGTACTGGAAATTAGTAGGCTGGGCAAGCCAGAGCCAAAGAAACGTAACTAGACACCAATGTAATCAAGTTATAGACACATCTAAGCCTATATTTTCTAACATTACAAAAATGTTGACCCAGTTCAATGGTATGCTAAAATATAGTAATGGTAAGTATGTTTTGGATGTAAAGTCTAAGCATGGTACTGCTACTGTGGCGGAACAGCTACATGAAGACGATATTATAGGCAGCATCAATGTTAAAGATGGAGGACAGAAAGGTATGTTCAACTCGATCTCTGCCAATATCATTGATCCCCAACTAAAGTTTGAGGCACGACAGGTAAACTTCTCTAATTCAGAATACTTGAAAAGAGACCGAGGAGTGCCTAAGAAAGGCAACTACTCGTCTCCTGCTATAACCAACTACTTTAATGCTAGATATAATATCAAACAAAGACTAGACGAAAGTCGCTCTTCTTTGATGGTAAGCTTTACTATAGGGCCAAAGGGTTTGTTGCTCTTGCCAGGAACTATTATTGAATTAACTTACCCACGCTTTGGTTGGGCCTCTAAGCTACTAAGAATATCTGATTTGAATATGGCAGAAAATGGTAATGTGTCTATTACTGCCACAGAGCACGACGACGATGCGTACATTGTCCCTGAATACAGAGAGACAGTAATGCGATCTGTAGATGCTTCAAGTGCGGCGCAGCTAGTAACTCCTTCACCCGTAACTAACTTTGCTACGGCCGTGACCCGAGGAGCTGCTACCCTGACCTATGATCTGCCAAGCAGTTTTAATAAAGTCTCAGATGTTGTTAGGATAAAGAAAAGTTCTACGAATCAGATAGCTACTGCTGCCACAATCGCTGAAGTAACGACAAATACATATACTGATACTATTAGTAACACAGCAGACCAGACCGTATACTATTGGGCCGAGGTAGTATCGCCTGTTGCCCAGCCTAGTGTAAACAACTCAACCAAACGCGTGTACTTGGCAAGTCCTGCCACAGGAAGCACTGTTACAGGCACGGGAACTTCAGCAGTAGTTAAAGCAGCCAGAGTCCCCGGTAACTTTGTGTTTGGAGTTAGTGCTTTGACCGCTGCAGATAGCTCGTCAGAGATTGAAGCACTGTTTAACGGGTCAAACGCTCCTCTACCTTTAGGAGCTATCGAAGGTGATGTGGTTAGTTTTTATACAGGTACGCAGGCTAGCCCTACGGGTGCGGCTGCCTACGAAAGAGGTTCTTCTACTTGGGCCCCTCTAACTACTGTAACTGCAGCTGCGGGTGTGTTTGGTACTCTAGCCGCAGATAACTTTGCAGCGAATACTATCACTGTAGGCAAGCTATCTGGAGACGTAAACGAAGAATATACTCTCGATGTAGACCTATTAAATAAGAGCATAACAGGTACGCAACTGGCAACTACAATCTTGCACGAATTCTCTTTGCCTGCCCCAACAGGTGGTGTTGCGAAGAAGTCAAAAGTAGATATAGCTGTGCGTTTTAAGGTGACTACTACTAATGTTGCTCAGAATGTTTTCACAAACTTCACTTTAGAGAGAAAGTCAAAAGGAGCAGTAGATGCAGCCACCGGCGTAATTACTCTTGGAAATGCGGCCGCAAACGGTACCGTAGAGGCTACTCTAGTAGAACAAATAAAAATCGCAGGTAATGTACTAGCAAAAGTGCAGGCAGGCAGTGTATCGGACACCGTAAATGGTAGTAGCTGGCAGGGTTCTATTCGAGGAGCTTGGTATGACCTGGGAGATAATCAGACTTATATTCTATTCACACAGCCTGGCGGCACCAGTGGTAATTTAGTCGCTTCGGGAGAGGCTATATATTTCAGTCCAGACTCGTTTGCCTCGACAGGCACTTTTATTGCCGCATCTAGCGTATTTGATGGAGGTCTACAAGCTTATGTGCAAACTACAGTGCAGCCTACAAAACTCGCTAGCTATAATGTAAAGGCTACTCTAGGCTCTACCACTACCGCCACCGAGTTTAGATTAAAAGCATTTAACGGGGCAACACACGAGACAGGAGTTACTTCTGTTGCACAGAGAATATCAGGAACAATGGAGCATATTGTATGATACAAGTAGGATACACAAAGAATGGTGAAAAGATCATCCATGAAACAATAACTGTTGGCGGCGCACCTGCTGCCAACAGTTCTATCGCATTAGTCCGTATAGATAAGGAAGGAGAGGTAGGTATTACAGAATTTTTCTTATCCGACGGAAACAACGAATACGCATGGCTAGATCCGCTCTAGCCACACCCCCTTAAAAATAAACCTTGACATAGAATGTCAACTTAGTTATAATTCTGTAATGGAGGAAATCATATGAGCGCAGCCCGCTACAACCTAATCATCGACCAAGGGACCGACTTTGCCCTGGAATTCATCGTAAAGGAGTCAGGAACAGCAAAGAATCTTTCCGGGTATAACGCGCGAGCGCAGCTTAGACCTACGAAGGACTCCTCAACACTTACAGAAACTTTTACTTGCACTATACAAGATGGTAGTGTTACAGGTAAAATCAAAGCAGCTCTCACTTCTAGTGAAACGAGCGCAGTTTCTGCCGGACGCTACTTTTACGACTTGGAGTTGTTTACTACCGGCGGCACAGCAATAGTAACTCGACTGCTTGAAGGCACTGTTACTATTACTCAGGAGGTTACTCGCTAATGGCCAAGATCACTTTAGAAATTACCGAAGTTGTTAACGGGCTAACTATCACCGAGAATCCTATTACTTTAACCAGTGATGGGCTCCTTGCTACTGCATCCACTATTGCCAGCTCTGTTGTTTATAGTGCCACTGGAGGCATTGGCGCTACCAACGTACAAGCCGCACTTACAGAGCTGGATACAGAGAAGCTAAACCTATCTGGCGGTACTATAACTGGAGATTTTACTCTAACGGGAGACCATATATCAAAAACTGTACGTTTTGACCAAAGTGAAAATTTACTAAAGGTTTCTGACGGTGTTACGCTCGGTTTCGGCATTGGTAATGCACTAGCTGACACTGACTTGGAGATCTTCCATGTAAGTAATCAAAGCTATATTCGAGATACGGGTGCAGGCACTCTCTTTATTCAAACCGATGGCCCAAGTATCACGCTTGGGGGCACTACTAATAATAATGTAGTATCTGGTCAGTTTATACCAGGTGCTGAAGCTACTCTCTATCATGACTCGAACGCTAAGATTACTACTACTGCGAACGGTGTTGATGTAACTGGACTAGTTGAGTTTGACTCCTTGTCCGGTACTGGTAGCGTTGCAATTACAGATATTCTTGATGAAGACAATATGGCTTCAAACTCCGCCACTGCTCTTGCCACTCAGCAAAGTACTAAGGCGTATGTTGATGCACAGGTTCAGAGTAAAGATAACTCTGATGAAATTACTGAAGGCAGCACGAATCTCTACTTTACAAATGCTCGTGCAGACGCTCGTATAGCTGCGGCGGACACGGGAGATCTTTCAGAAGGTTCAAATCTCTACTTTACAAATGCTCGTGCAGACGCTCGTATAGCTGCGGCAGACACTGGGGATCTTAGTGAGGGATCAAACCTTTACTACACAGATGCTCGTGCAGATGCTCGAATTGCCGCAAATCTTATAGATGAAGATGGTTTTGGTACTAACAGTGCTACTCGTGTTCCTTCTCAACAATCTGTAAAAGCTTACATAGCTGCACAAACTGCCAATATTCAAGGCGACATTACTAATGTTATTGCTGGTAATGGATTGAGTGGTGGTGGTACTAGTGGTGAGGCAACCCTAGCCGTTGATACTAGCATTGTTGTGACTAAGAGCGATACCCAGACTCTTACTAACAAGACTCTTACTGCTCCCGATATCAATACTCCAGATATTGATGGTGGTACTATTGATGGTACAGTTATCGGTGGAGCTACTCCTGCAGCAGGAACTTTCTCAGCAGTTAATATAGCGAGTGATACTCCTACATTTATTTTAAATGATACAGATGGTAATGAGCACTTTAAGATAGTTCACCAAGGAGGAAACTCTTATGTAAGCTCCTTCGGAACTGGTAGCGCATATGGTGCGATGACTTTTTACAGAAACAAGACTCCAGCAGATGCTAAAGCTGTCTTTAAGTTTACCTCGGCCGGAGACTTTATTGCGCTTTCAGACGATGGCACTACTAACGTCTTGAAAGTAAACGCCGTTACTGACCGAGTTGGCATCAATACTGGTAGCCCTGCTGTAGATCTTGATGTTGTAGGCACTACCGCTAGTACTCAGCTGAACATTAAAACAAGTTTGGCCCTCAACACTGCAACTACTATTAAAAACGACACAAATCTATCGGGCTGGGCGTATACAGGTAAAACACTTGACGTCAATACAGAGCAGCCTGTTGCTAACGGCGTATACCTTGCTGACAGTGGTAGAAAGCTATACATCACAGGTAGTAACGGCGACTTTATAGATCGGTATGAGTTAAACACTCCCTATGACGTGACGACTGCGGGCACAAAAACCGTGTCGGGTAACGTAGGAGATACCAGTCCCCAAGACTTGGTTATTGCTGATAGCGGAACTAAAGCATATGTCTTAGGTACTCAAAATGATGTTATAAGACACTTTACTTTAGGGGCAGGAGACGCTGATCCTTATGATATTACTAGCTGGAGTCTTGCGAATGCTGTTGATATAACGAGTACAGATAATAGCCCTACAGGATTTGACATTAAGGCAGACGGCACAAAGGTATGGATTGTAGGAACTCAGAACGACTCTATATACCAGTTTACAATGAGCACTCCTTTCGATATCAGTACAATAGGTAGCCTAGTTACTTATGACATGACAGCTGATGGCATTACTAACCCTACAGGTATATCTGTAAGTGCTGATGGAACTCGTATTTATGTACTTGATCAAGCAGGCGATGATATTACAAGGTATGATTTATCCACTTCCTATAGTATAGCTTCTTCTTCAATAACGAAGTTTAGCAACTTTTATGTAGGCTATGAGGGTGCTGTTCCTCAAGGTCTCTGGGTAGATGAATCAAATAAAACCGTGCTTGTAGTAGATAGCACTGAGAATTCCGTTCAACAGTACACTACTGACGCAAATACAGCAGTTGTAGATACTGATAATTTGTTTATTGACGGGTCTGTTTCTGTAGATGAAACTCTATTCGTATCAGGTGACATTAGAGGCGATAAAGGTTTCACTATTGGAGGGTTTACTACCTTGCAAGGCGTGACTACAGTTGGTAATACAGTTATTGGTAATTCGGCAGGCACTACCGCCACGATGGGACACGTTTCAGGTACGAATAGTGTTACTGTCGGTAGATCTACTAAGACGCAAACTGTTAGTATACATGACGCAGTTACTGAGAGTGGAGAGACTGCTACTGTTAATATTGGTACTTCGGGAGCTTCTGGTTCTACTACTAATATCAATATTGGTGGCGGGGTTGGTACTTGTACTACAACTGTTGATGCAGATCTTGTTATCCCTGGTGAGACGCCTGCGTCAGCTACTGCTGCAGGAACACAGGGACAAATTGCATGGGATGCTGACTATATCTACATATGTACTGCGACTAATACATGGAAGAGAGTCGCAATCGGGACTTGGTAAGACATAAAAAAGGGGGCTGCAATAGCCCCCTTTCTTTTACCCTTCTACTTCTTGAATCTCTGCTTCTGCAGGTTGCTCTTCTACTTCTACTTGCAACAATTCTACAAAACCTGTTCTAGCCATCTCCAATCTGTCTAGCTGGAACTTTGCCTTCTGGACTTCATTTCCGATGTCTCTCAGTTGAGATACTATATACTGCCCTTTGCTACTCATGTCATCTACGTTGTACTGTGTATCATTAAGTGTTACTGTATTTACTGCTTCTGTCATTTTTATATTCCTATTTAAATATGTCTTGCCAATTACCTGTAGTACTCGCTTTGGAATACTCGGTGGCTCTGTTTTCAAAAAAGTTAGCGTGTTCAACGCCGTTTAGCATATAGTCTAGCCAATCCAAAGGATTATTCTCACTTCCAAAGATCTTTTTCAAGCCTAGTCCTAGTAGTCTGCGATCTGCAATATAACGAATGTATAACTTAACATCTTCTGGTGTGAGGTCTGGGACATCTGCACCTTCAAAACATAAGTCAATAAACGCATCTTCTAGCTCTACTGATCGCTCAGCGGCACAATAGATCTCATACTTCAGATCATCGTTCCACAATTCTGGGTTCTCTTGAATGAATGTACGGAACAATTGTGACATTCCTTCAACATGGAGACTTTCATCTCGAACAGACCAAGTAACAATCTGTCCCATACCCTTCATCAAGTTATGGCGAGGGAAGTTCAATAGAATTGCAAAACTACTAAACAACTGTACGCCTTCTGTAAATCCTGAGTAGATAGCCATTGTTTTCGCAATATCCATCTTAGTACCCATACCAAAGTTGCTCAAGTGCTCATGCTTATCCATCATTGCCTTATGCTTCATGAACTCTTTGTACTCATCATCTCCGTACCCAAGCGTCTCTAGTAACAACGAGTATGCTTCCTGGTGTACTGCTTCCATAGCTGCAAAAGCTGATAGCATCATTCGTACTTCTGGCTGCTTAAAGGTTGGTAGGTAATGCGTAGCATAGCCACAACATACATCTACATCAGCCTGTGTAAAGAAACGAAAGATGTTTGCTAAGAGTGACTTGTTCCCTGGACTAAGGTTCTCACGAAAATCTTTCAAGTCATCAGCAAGATTTACTTCGTCAGGCAACCAGTGCATGTGCTGCTGTGACTTATAATGTTCAAATGCCCACGGGTAATTGAACGGCTTATAATATTCTCTCTCTTCTAGTAAATTACTCACTTATAAACTCCTCTATCTGGGCTTTAGTCTTAACTCCGACTAAGCGGCCTACTTCTTTATCATTATCATCTACAAGTACCATAGTCGGTACTCCTCGAACTTTATAATCTGCTGCTAGGTTTGGGCTATCATCTATGTCAATACTTGAGATAGTATAGGGGAGGTTAATCCCCTCCAAGGTTTTTGCCAACATCTTACAAGGCTGGCACCATTCTGCACTAAACTTTAGTAATCTCATCTTAACCCTCACACGCTAAACAATCATTTTCATCAATTGTATCGAACATATACTGTCTTAATGCTTCGTCTGATACTGTCTCTGCTCTCTTTATCGCTTCACTTCGCAAATAGTATAGAGTTTTTACTTTCTGCTTCCAAGCCATCATATGTACTGCATGAAGCTCTTGCTTTGAAACGTTAGCAGGGAAGAATACATTTAGCGACTGGCTCTGACAGATATAGTTCTGTCGATCACCTGCAAACTCAATTATCCACTTCTGGTCTATTTCCACCGCTGTCTTAAAGACATCTTTAGTGTAATCATCCAAAAAGTCAAGCTGTTGTAC
>ENA-OSIY01001401-OSIY01001401.1-marine-metagenome-genome-assembly--contig:-NODE-1401-length-12943-cov-5.589305_pt1 | contig 12943 bp, 27 predicted proteins | sample MGYA00237884_ERZ534233 | MGnify/ENA primary metagenome ERZ534233 (study PRJEB26412, sample SAMN06343840) | marine metagenome | isolation source: estuarine water | place: USA: Columbia River Estuary... | reverse complement strand
TTGTCCTAGTTATGTTGATATTGAAAAGCATCCCGATTGGGCTGGCGATGTTCTTTATGAATTAGAAGTCAATATGAATATAGAGTTTCATTTAGATTCAGGTTCACCTAAGGATGAAGATATTATCCAGGCTATTTATAATCTTCAATATTGGAATCCAGCAGGTTATATAAAGTGGTTTGAATTCTGTGATCGTAATAATTTAGAAAGACCACAGTTTTTAGTAAATGATATATCAAAAAATAATCCTAATCAATTAGAAATGGAGTTTTAAAATGCCAAATCATTGTAATAACACTTTAGGTGTTGCAGGTAAAACAAAAGAAGTAGAAAAGTTTGTTGAATTTGTAACAAATAAAGACTTTGCTAAAAAGGGTGATGAGTATTCAATATTTAAAAACTTAATGCCAATGCCAGAAGAATTAGAAGGAACTACTTCACCATCTAAATCAAGTAATGAAGAATTGATTAAGAAGTATGGAACTGATAATTGGTACGATTGGTGCTATAAAAATTGGGGTACTAAGTGGGGTGATTATGAAACAACAAAGAGTGATCTTATGAATCATGTTACATATTCTTATCCATTTAAAGAAGATGGTACCAAAGATTATGACAATTCTATTGAAAATAAAGAAGAGTCATATGTTCATTTTTATTATGATACTGCTTGGGGTCCAGGAAGTGATGAACTTTCTATTCTTCTTTGTAATCAGTTCCCGAATTTAAACTTTAATTTGTATTATGAAGAGCCTGGAATGGGTTTTGCTGGTCAAGTTACTATTAACAAAGGCGAAATAATTACTGATGATAATTGGGAATTACATCAGAATAATGACGATATATCCGAAATAGAATTTAACAAATAAAGGAGGAATGATATGGGATTAGATAATATGCCTATGGTTTATCCATGTGAAGGTATAGCAATTAAAGATAGTGATGGTATAACTGATTGTGTTGCTACACAAGCGTGTGGTAATTGTGGTTGGAAAAATGAATTTGAATCAGATCCATTAACAAAAAACTTAAAACCAGTAACTGGAATGTTTGGTGCTGATTGTTGGTATAGAGGAAAGTATGGTAATTATCTTCTAAATATATTTTCAGATAGTGAAGATACTTATGATAATGATACTGGCTATTCCTTTTATGGCGATGGTCATGTTAATGGAGATGAAGGTATAGACTCAGATGATTGTATTACAATGTCTAAGTTTATGAAAGACAATGCAGAGTTATTTGCATATAAAGCAAATACAAAATATCCAGAGCAATCAGAAGAATTAATTGGCGATTGGATTTATGCCAGTTGGTGGTTAAAGTTTGCTGGTGATAAATGTAAAGGTTCAGCTATATGGTACTAACTAAGGAGAAATATGTTTAATATGGATGATATAAATGAAGTCTTAAATAAGGATTCATCAAGAGTGCCATCTGGTATTGCTGATGATAGCGAATTCTTATTGATATTACAATCAGTAACTAACACACTTGCAGATTCTGCATTTGATACAACGGCAGATAGAGAGGCATTATCCATGAAAATAATAAACATAGCTTGTGATTTAGATGGAAACATATCTGAAGATCGCTGTGTGAGTGTCATATTGTCATTGATATCCCATTGTGTATCGTTATTGACATCCTTTGAGCCAATAGATATTGACATTAAAAACTATTTTACTTATTTTCAAAATGAAATTATAGGACCAATGTTAGATACTCCAGGGAGCCCCTATTATGATTGATAAGAATTTTGATTCAAGCAAAGAAGTATGGAGAGATGATGCTTCTTGTAAAGGTCAAGACTTATCTATCTTTTTTATAGAAAATGAAGAAGGTTCTATATCTAGGAAGAACATAAAGAAAGCTAAATCAATATGTTTAAAGTGTTTAGTTCAAGTTAAATGTTTAAGCTATGCTTTAAATGAAGATATAAGATATGGAATTTGGGGTGGTATTACCCCAAGAGAAAGATCATCATTAATAAAAGCAATTAAAAATAATGATGTTATTGATATACCAATTAAGTTAGTAGATAATAAATTCATAACACCTACAGAAAATAGGAGAATGCCATGAATAATCAAGCGAGAGTGGAAGAAATAGTAGAGGAAGTTATAACCAGCAAAGATGTTAAATCTATGCATATTCCCATTAAAAACAGTAATCAGCAAGAAATGTTTGGGGCATCATTTAATAGTGGTCATGTCTCAAAGATATCTTCTTTGGTTAAAGTATCTGATCTGGTAATTGATTACACATACCAGCGTCAGCCGCTTATGAAGAAAGTAAATAAGATTGCAAAGAATTTTGACTCAGATATTCTTGGAGTCATTATTTGTTCAATGCGTGAAGATGGCTCATTGGCTGTAATTGATGGTAGTCATAGAGTTCATGCTATGCGTGAAAAAGGAATGAATGATTATTCAGTAAATGCTCTTATTTACTTTGATCTAGATATCAAAGACGAAGCAAGAATATTTGCAATGCTTAATCAAGAACATACAAAGCCGAATACAACAGATATCTTTAAAGCTGGAATCGTTTCTGGTGATGAAGAAACAATTGCAATTAATAAAATCCTTAATAGTTTGGGTTTGATTATTGGAGTTGGTCCTGGTGATAATAAAGTTCGTGCTATATCTACAATTAGGCGTGCTTATCGTAATGCTGGAGATAAAGTATTGCGTGATACATTGTATACGATTAAATCAGCTTATGGAGATTCATCCAGCACAATGCGTGATGTTTTGATTTCTGCTGTTGCAATCATTTATAATCGTTATGGCGCAAAAGTTGATGTATCTCGTATGATTACTACATTGCAAAAGTTTGGTAATCCAAATACGCTTATCGCAAATGCAAAATCAATTGGTGTAAATGCAAGTTCTGTTACAGCAACTGCTCTACCATTTGTTATTGTAAATGCTTACAACCAGCGATTGACAACAAATCGCCTTAGTGATTACCCAATGAATTTACTTGCTCAGCAAGTATGGGTTTCAATTAAATAATAGATTTGGGGTTAGGGTATTTGATCGGTATCCTAACCCCATTTAAGTTCAACTAACAAAAGGAGAATGATATGAGTAACTATCCACCTGGGGTAACTGGTGATGAATACGCAATTGCTGGGGGTACAGAAACAGAAGAGTATTGGGAATGTGAAAGCATGGTATCAGGCATTACTATAACTATGAATTTGCTTCAAGAAATGGCTGATGATGGTTTGACTATCTACAATAGACTAAAGGAACACAATTACACTTCATATCAAGCATTGATTGACCAAAAGCTAAAATCATTAAGAGATAAGATTCATAGCTTTATTCATTCTGATGAGGTAACAGATGGTGATTGTGGTTTTGCTGGTTATGTATTAATGGAATCATATAAGGATAAGAAATGGTGGTCTTGCCCAAATTGTGGAGAAGAATACGAAATAGAAACGGATTACTATCGTGATTGAATCGTATACTCAAAATTGTGAAAAATTGGCTAATAAATCGGCGGGTTTGTTTTATATAAATCATATTGCGATGTTTTACATCGGGAAAGGAAAGTAATGGATAGCATTAAACTACATAGTGTCAAAAACTTAAGGGGAGGATATTTTATTCCTGAGTTTATAGATCAAAGATTTATAACTCAAGATGGAAATCTTGGTGTTAATGTAAAAGATTACCATACTCGTATGAGTCCTTTATTGGATGGTCAAATGTATTTCAACTATGAATTAAATGATTATGTATACAGCGGTGTACAAGTTATGTTTTGGAATAAATGTCAATCAATAGGACATAATTGGGGTTATGATCATGTTGAAAATAGTGGTAGAAGTGGGGGTTGGGCTTGTCCTATGAATATACATTCTTATGACTCAACCACTACTTTTAATTATATAAAATGCCCAGAGAATAATTTACTGAGTGACATATCAATTGCAGATGCAATAAAGATTCAAAGATTCAATGGGTTTGCTAGATATGTACAAACATTATTCTTTTTAGTAAAATCAGAAATCGGACACATAACAAACATAGATGAGTTCTTTGAACTCAAGAAAGAAGTTGAAGCATTATGAGTACAAAAACTGATAGTTGCGAATCAAGAATCCAAGAAAGTAAAAACAATTGCGAAGAACATCTTGAGCTTATGTTTAAATTACTTGATAGCGAAAGATTGGATGAGAATGATGAAGATGATGCAAAGATACTTCAACTTATTGAAGATGAAGGATTGAGTGAAGATAGCATTTATGAGTACGCATTAGGTATTTCAACTCAAAAAGTTATGAGAATTGAATTGAGTACTGGTGGTCCTGCTTCTTTTATTGAAGCTTATCTTGATAATGAAAACAATGTTGATGAAGTATTTTATCATTTTCAAGATTGGTTTGATGGTGCTAAAAGAAAAGTATCAAGCGATTCAGCAATATATAGATATGCCGAATTTATGGCGGAAGGGTATGGGGTATAGTGAAAGAATTTCTAGAAAGAACAGATTCAGCAGGAAACCAAATATACACAACTAAAACAGGAGAAGTAACCATGCAAAATGAAACATTAACAACCGAAGCAGTATTCCCACAAATTGAAACTATTCCATCACCAGTAAGTAATCTTATTGTTGCGGAAATGTGTTTCCCTAAAGATCAACTTATGGAAATGCTAAATGCTGCTTGTGTAACTAAAGAGCAAGTTGAAGAAATGATTGAAGAACATGATATGACCGATTGTGTTGAATCACTTATTGGTGATATTGATTGGACTGATAAAGTAACAGATGTCCTTAATGATATTGATGTAGAAGATTATCTTGAAATGTCTACTTTTACTGATAGCGTTATGGAATCTCTTGATTATAGAGATATCGCTAGCAATGTGAAAGAATATATTGAAGAGCCTGATGCTGAATCAATGGCTCGGGATTTACTTACATCTTTTAATTACAATTCTCAATGCCATACTGCTCAACTATTTGTTAAAGCAGTAGAAGAAATTATTGAGGGGTATATGAAGAAGCAAACAGAAGGCGTAATTCAACCAACTGCTATTATCAATAATGAAGTTGTTTTGCGTTCGTATTCTCTTCTAGAAATTAATGAAGTTCTAGATGCGCTTCAGTATACTGAATACAATAAGAGCCGTATCTTAACATCACTATCACTAAAATAGAAAGGTATTTTCATGAAGAAATATATCAAGATAGCAAATGAATCTGGTTTTGTTAGTCGGATAGCCCTAGAAAAACTAGGGCTATCTACTAAACGAAATGATCCAGATACGATTGGGCAATTCGGTTCAGGTATTAAATATGCTCCGATTGCGGCTTTGCGTATGGGATTGGATTGGGCATTTACTGGCGAGGATGAAAAAGGTCCATATATACTTAAGTATGATGTAGAGAATGAAGATGGAGTTGACTGTATTGTTTACAATTACGGTGACTATAAAAAATCATCTTCGTTTACTGTTGATGCTGGGGTATTGAGTTGGGAAGATCCATTTCAAATCTATAGAGAAGCAATAGCGAATGCTATGGATGAAGCTTACACTTCTGATGGTGATTGGTATCGCAGTATTGTTGAAGAAAAGGATGTTGTTTATAACAAAGGTGAGTTTGCTGTTTATATTACAGCATCACCTTTGATGATGGGAATATATAACGATCACGATAAATATTTCCTTGAAAATAGAGAGTCAGTATACGAAAAGAAATCATCATACGCTTCAGTTAAGTTTTATAAACCATATAACAAACAGATGCATGTTTATTCAAAGCAAGTTATGGTTTATGAAAATGAAGATCACCAATCAATGTTTGATTATGAAATTCAAAATCTTAAACTTAACGAGATGCGTACTGTATCAGACGAATTTTCAATGCAATTTAAAATTGCTGAATCTATTTGCGAGTGCAATGATATTAATATCATGAAAGATATGATCAAGATGTCAAATTCGGGTAAGGAATATTTTGAATTTGAACTTAGTACATCATTCCATGATATAAATAGTAGTTGGCTAGATGCTTGGTTAGATCTTTACGATGAAAATTGTATTATGATTACGCTTGAACAATCTTTGAATCAAGCATATGTGTCTTTTATTAAAGAAAAAGGATTCTCATTTCAAATAATGAGTTCTAGTTTCTTCTTTGCCATTTTGAAAAAAGCTAAGGTCAAAATAATTGATGACATTGCTGGAGAAGCAATCAACTTTGAAATTGATAACGATATCAATCGTTATCCAAAGTTGATCAAAGCAATTGAAATTGCAGCAAGATATGAGCCAGGTCTATTGCAATTAGAAAAACCAATTGCTTGCTTTATACCTAAGCAAACTGAACACTATTTAGGTGTGGTAATCAATCCGAATACAAAAGATAAACAGATTCTGATTGACAAAAACCATGCATCAAATGGTGAGCTAAATGAATTAGTTGCAACTATTATTCATGAATATGATCATTATGAAACTGGTAGTTTAGATGGTGATATCGCTGGAAGAAAGTTTAGGGATTTGGCTGATCGTAGGATTGGTAAATTGATGTGCGATTACTATAAGCCAGACTTAATTCAAGTTGGGGTAAATGGAATCTATATTCCATTGGAAAGTATTTCCGAATTGGGTGGAGTTGGGTATAGCATTGCATGGTGTCAACCGCTAAACTGTTATGTAATGTCTCTCGGTAAAAAAGCATATAAAATTTCTGGTGACAGAGTTGATGCTGGAGTTGGATCTGCTATTGCTATTGACAATGGCACAAGGTTCTTCATTGAGATTGATGGTAGTTTTACTGTAAGCATTATTCACTAGAAAGGATACTATGCCTAAGTTTGGTAATTATTTTGTAGTAGAGTTCCGTTTTCCTATACAGGTTGATACAGTAAATACTGTCAAAGAAGCATTAAGTATTGCTGGTCAAATATGTAAGGATCAACATGGGTTTAAGCCTGATAATTGGTATGCAAGAATATTTGAATATTCTACTGCTGAATCAGAAACTACTGGTCACATTAAGGAATACTTTTATAATCCTCATTCGGCTACACATAGAGAGATAACAAAGAATATTGAATACTTCTCTCAGTTAATTGAACAAGGATTATCGCCAGATGAAAAGAAGAATAAGAAAAAGATTATCAAAGCACTAACAGAGGAGATTTAATGTCAGTATTAGAAGCGTTTTTGTGGTGGTGTTGGATTGCGTTTTTAGGTGTAGTATTTGTTATTATGGCTACAATGATAGGCATTGTCATATTACCTATGATACTTATAGCGTTAATAGCATTCATAATTGTTTAGTTATTTTATAATGTATGGTATAATTGTTTACCGTATATTTACTTTAAAGGAGTGGTATGTCAGTAAATTTAGATAGCAATGATGAGTTATATACGGATATAGCAATGCAAATGCTTTCTGCATATTTAGGGAATAACACAAAAATCACAAATGAGCTTATGCTTTCGTATTCATCAGATAACGAAGAAGACCCAGCATTTATGCCAGGAGTAATATTTGGGTGTATGTTGCATTTGGGTGTGCTTTTGGCTACAATTGCGGAAAGTTCTAGTATGACAATTGAAGAAGCATTTAGTCATTATGCAAATTCTTATAATTTAGAAATGCGTGAGCAAATGTCAATGATTCCTACATTGCATCAAGGTATTGCAAGGCAATTATTTGAAGTTTTAAGAGAAGAAAACTTTTAGATAACAATAGATTGGGAGGTCTGTATAAGATAAAACAATTGTAAAGCGAGTGAGCAAATTTGTAGATTGCCCTCGTTTTGCATCTAAAGCTATGCTAATGCGAACTTATCGCAAAACCTAAACTAAGGAGGCAAAATGAAGACAAAAACTTCAATTTCAATTTTAATAGTAAGTATGTATTTAGGATTAATAGCAACAATTGCATATGCTGCAAATGTTGAACAAGGTAAAGAGACCGTGAATGCTTATGCGTTTGCACCACGGTTAGACTTACCTTCAATACAGCGAGATGATTTGTACATCCCTGTTGAAAAAGATAAAAGAGTACCTGATGATAAAACTAAAAGATGTCCTCAATGGGAATCTAAGTTTAGAGAATATGGATTACCAGTAGATGTGTTTTCTTATATTGCTTGGAGAGAAAGTGGATGTAATCCAAAAGCAATAAATGCAAAATTTGATGCTAGTGGTAATATCACATGGACTTTAAATAAAGATGGTTCTATTGATAGAGGCTTAGTTCAAATCAATAGTTGCTGGAGATCAGTAACTAAAAAGGTTTGTGGTACTTCTTTAAATGGATTACTTAATATAGATTGCAATCTTAAAGTTGCAAAGTATATTATGGATAATTCTGAAGGTAAGTTATTAAACTGGAGAATTCAAAACTAATAGAAAGGGGTATCCAATGGGATACTATGTAGATACAACGGAAGCCAATATCTTTATTTCTAAAGATAAGTTTGAGGATTGCTACAAGGCAATGTGCAAACTTAACGAAAGAGATGATCTAAAAAGTGGTGGTGGTTGGAATAGTATAGGTATAAGTTCTGATTCACCTAGACCTGAAGGTATGAATTATCATCCAGCTAAATGGTTTAGTTGGATGGATTCTAATTACCCAGAAAAATGTAAAAGTATGGAAGATATTTTGTTTGAACTTGGCTTTGAAGGTATTGCTTATGATGAAGAAGGCAATCTAACAGATCTATGCTATAGCAATAAGATTGGTTCTGAGGAACACTTCTTCCAAGCAATTGCACCTTTTGTTAAAGAAGGTAGTTATGTTACTTGGTCAGGTGAAGATAATTCTATGTGGCAATGGTACTTTAATGGTAAGGAAATGGTAACTAAATCAGCTCATATAACATGGTCTGAATAAGATATCAAAACAGGTTTGGTTAAAGCCTGGAAAACACTATCTGTCTAACATATACAGAAGCCGAGTTTAATCAATATGTTAATGTATCCGTAGCTCAATTGGATAGAGCAACAGACTTCTAATCTGTAGGTTATAGGTTCAATTCCTATCGGATACGCTAAGAGTTAGGCTAAGACCAACCTTTCGGTCTAAGAGAAACATGCATTTGTCTATTAGTGGGAACATATAGAAAATGTTACAAGCGGAGAGTATCATTGTTCTTTGCTAATGTTTTTTGCCTAACTCTTTTTGTATATATTAGAACAAAAAAGGGAGCATCATAAAGATGAAAGTTATTATCATTAATCAAAAAAGTGAATACAAAATTGTAGAAATGAATCAAAAACCTAGTCTGGATATTCTGCAAGGAATTGTAGGAGGATATATAGAGTGGGTTACGATCAAAGATAATAGTGGTTATTATGTTAATGAAGATGGCAAGTTCACTAAACAATTAAATGAACTTGCTACTTATTTTTGGGCAAGGGATTACTTTGCTAAATACGGAGAGATTGTACAAGACTATATCTCAGGAGATGTAATTTATTTAAGTACAGATGAGGAAGGAGAATCAGCAGGATTAACAGAAGAACAAATAAAAGAGTTTGAGGATTTTGTATCTACAAGTAATCAACAACGAAAAGAATTTTATTTGAAAGTTATGAACTAAAAACTAATTGCTAAGGAGGCAAATGAATACGGATGATAATACAAGTGAATATGGTTTGTTATTTTATAATGAATCAAAAGTGGTTGGAATTAGTTCCTTTAGTGCAACATTAGAACAAGCTAGAGATGCTGCAAATGTTATTGCAAGTGCTTCTAGTAAGGAATTGCCTAACTCTGGTCAATTTGACGAGGTTGGGTTTATGAAAACAATTGATATAAATGCTGTTTTAGATTTAGCATCTAAGGAGTTTAATGGAATCTGAATTTCAAGAATCATTATGTCCACAATGCGAATTTGAACAACAACCAATTGGAATATTGGGTGATTTATTACATTATAACTGTAGATTATGTGATCTATGGTGGAGTGAACCTAGAGAAGAGGAAAAATAAAATATGACATTAAACTATGATATTACAAAAATTGCAATGTACAAAGATAATTATGATGAAGCTTACCAAGAGTATACTCAATTCGGTAGCACATATAGAGATGTTAAGCCTTTTCTAAAAGGTTTGATTTTTTCTGGGGGTATGGTTGCTCTTAGTTCAATTACATTTAAAAATGTTGGTGAGTGGTATGCAAGATTGAAATTGTGTGAGGAAATGTATCGTACATACCTTACCTCTAAGTATGATGAAGATAAAAAGGAATGGGTGGATGTTCCTTTAGAGGCAAAGGAATTGGCTAAGTATATTGGTTTGTCAACAAATCATTCTACTGTTACAAGAAGTCAATGGACTAAGAATGTAAAGCGTAATCAATCTGTTGATCTTACAACAACACAAATGATTGCTCGTTTGAAGAAACTTGAAGAAAAGTTTGAGAGAGAGGTATTCCAATGAAAAATGTAAATGTTACAATCTCAAATGTAATTGCTTGGTTTGAAGAATCAGAAAAATGTATGCTTCATAATCACGCAGAAAAAATGATATCAACAGTAAGCGAAGAAATACAATATATTAAAGTTACCGATGAGTTTGAGAAAGAGGTATTACAATGAGTATTAAACCAAGTCAAGCAAATATGTATCCAAAAGTTTCTGATTGGTATGAAACAAATGTTATTGAATACCGAGAGAATAGTGCTTTTGATAAATGGTACATTGAAGTTGTTTATTTTGAAGCAGATGCAGAATATTCTTACGGAGCAGGTAAAACTAAAGCCCTTACTGGTGGATATCAAAGAGTTGAAATTACTGATAAATTAACAGGTAATTTTTGGGAAGATGCATTTCTTGGTGAAACTGCTCATCAAGATGTTTATAGATGGGCTAACGATATTGTTAACAAAATCAAATACGGAAAGGTCAAGGCATGACTTTGATATATAACTATATCCTGGGTTACGATAATTCAGATGGAACTTGGTTTCATAATGTTGATGCCGAGTCTGATCTTATGGGTTGTAATACAGTTTTTAATGAAAAGTATGAAGAGTATATAAATGAATACAGTGGTGATGGTATTTATTTGAGTGATGCAGAACAATTAATAGTTAAATTCAACGAAGCTATTGAAAGGTTAAACAAAAATGAAAACATTAGACGAATTAAAAACTGATCGTGATGTATTTGAATTCATTAAGAATCATCTACTTACACAAGGACAACGATCATTAATGGATAATGAAATGACTTGCGCATATTTCGGTGCTGAAGGTAAAAAATGCGCAGTTGGTGCACTAATTAGAGAAGATATATATCATTCTTCAATAGAAGAAAAGCCTGTTAATCATAGCCTTGTCCGTAGTGCTGTAACAAAATCAGTTCCTAATTGGAAAATTAATATTGAGATGTTATGTGAATTACAATCCATTCATGATGGTAAATCTATGTATGATTGGGAAATGGTTGAATGGCAACTAGATGAATTTGAATCAGATAAACTTGTAGATGATGATTATATTCCAACAGAGGAGGAATAAGATGTCAGAAATTATAGCAATTGAGTTATTGAATGGGTGCGATCTAAGTGAAGATCAAACATCCCCAGAATTCTTTTGTCAAGGAAAAACATCTAGTGCAGTATGTCATGTGAGTATAAATGGTTGTGATCCTGTAACTATTTTTTGTGATGGCGATATGCGTCTTGTTCTTGATGAACAAGATATATGTGATTGCTATGAATTAATAGACGCAGGTATTACTACTGATGCTGATTTGATGGCTATTTATGATGAATTTGATGATGGATCAAGAGTTATTATGAACCCTTGGTTTGATATTTATGATAGTGAAGGTGAACAACTAGATATTGTTAGTTATGATATCTATCAAGCAATTGAAGATGCAAAAATCTACATAAGAGAAAGAGAGTTAAAAAATGACCAAAAGACAAAGGTTTAGTTATAATGATGTAAATGTTTCTTGGGAAAGAAAGCTGGAATTAGATTATGAATATAAAGATCTATCTATTATTCATGCTAATCATGCAAAAGAATTGATGGCTAGTATTGAATTTGATCCTAGATGTATTCCAACAATTACAGATCCAGCATTAACTGAAGCATTGATTCATGCACAATTAAGTACAACATACGCAATACTTAATGGAGTCAAAAAATGAGTCACAAACATATATGGAAGTGTTCACAAATTCCAGGATATTATAAGTGTAAAAAGTGTGGAGATATAAAGTCCTTTAATTATAGAAATAAATCATATACCTATTGGGGGAGTGAATAATGGCAATGTATTCAGCACATATAATATTTGATAGACATACGGTTTATATAAACCCTTGGGTATCAAGTGCAATGGATGAAGATGAATTAGATGATGAAGCAATTGAAATGCTTCTTGAACTTTATCCAGAGTTAACAAAACAACAAGAAGCAGATTTAGTTAAAAGCATTCAAGATATAGAAGTAGAATTACAAACCGACTAGAGGAGAAATAGATATGGCAACTCGTAAAGTACCTAAGAAATTTGAAGCTAAGAAAGATGCTAAGACAGAAGCACAACTTTTGATTCAAGCAACAGTTAACAGTACATATAGTTTATTAATTCCATGTAAAAGTGCAGAATTTATTTATGTAAGAAATCCCGTTACAGGTAAAATTTCTCACTTTGAAATTAAAAAACCAAATTTCCTTGAATGTATCAAGGAATTAACAACATTAGGGTTAGGAGAGAAACTTGAAAAAGACTTTGAAGATCTTACAAATAATAACAGTAGCAATTGGGTTAAAGTTCTTAATTATTTGCGTGAAAACAATGCGTTCAAATTGGAACAAGTATGACAACAGTAAAAGAAGCAATTAAAATGCTCAAAGATTACTCAGACCAAGATGAAGAAATTTGTATTGCTTGGTGGAGTAAAGAGTTATTTGAAGACTCAGATG
>ENA-OSIY01001399-OSIY01001399.1-marine-metagenome-genome-assembly--contig:-NODE-1399-length-12952-cov-7.709515_pt1 | contig 12952 bp, 14 predicted proteins | sample MGYA00237884_ERZ534233 | MGnify/ENA primary metagenome ERZ534233 (study PRJEB26412, sample SAMN06343840) | marine metagenome | isolation source: estuarine water | place: USA: Columbia River Estuary... | reverse complement strand
AGTGAATTGCCTTATGGTAGTAGTGCTGAAAGCTTTTGTCGTGAAATCAAAGACCTTGTTGAAAGTAAGAAAATTGAAGGCATTACTGGCCTCAAGAACCTTACGAGCAAAAGAGGTATGGATGTTCGCATCTGGCTTCACAAAAGTGCTAGTTCACAAGTTGTCTTGAATCAGCTTTTGAAGCGGACATCACTTCGAACAAGTTTCTCTGTCAATTCCACTGTACTTTTGGATGGAAAGAAAGTTGTTGAAAATGTTGCTATTCTTCAACTTGTAAAAGCATTTGTAGATCATCGTAAAGAAGTTCTTACAAATAAATTTACTGCTGAACATGCTAAGAACAGCTCTAGAATTCACATCCTTGAGGGTCTTCTTGGTATTACTGATAAGATTGATGCTGTCATCAAGCTTGTTCGTAATGCTGACAATAAAGAGGAAGCAGCAAAGGAACTTATTGCTCAAGAATTTGTATCTTCACAAGAACAAGCTGATGCGGTTCTCCGAATTACTCTTGGTAATTTGACAAAGCTTGATACTCGTGCATTACAAGATGAGTTTGATAAGTTGGCTAAGCGTAACGAATGGTTATCTGCACAGTTGGCTTCAGAAAAGAAAATGCTCGGCCTTATCTCAAAGGAACAGCTTGAACTTGCTGAAAAATTTGGAGATGATCGACGTTCTGAAATTCTTGCCCTTGAAGATGAAATTTCTTATGAAGATTTGATTCAAGAAGAAGATATTATTGTATCTCTTACTAAAGATGGATATATCAAGCGTGTTCCTCTTGATACATTCAAAACTCAGAATCGTGGTGGCAAGGGTGTAATTGGAGTTAAGTCTCGTGAAGAAGATGAAGCTTCAGATATCTTTAGTGGTACAACTCACGACTTATTCTTATTCTTTACAAATCAAGGTAATTTGTTGAAGAAGAAGGGTTATGAAATTCCACTTGCTTCACGTACTTCCAAGGGTACACACTTAAATAATCTCTTGAATTTGACTGAAGGAGAAACAGTTTCATCAACTATTACTCTTAAGTCTTTAGATGTGGATGGCTATTTCATTATGGTTACTCACAAGGGATTAATTAAGCGTTCTGAAATCCGTGAATACAATACTAGTTTGCGTAAACGTGGACTGAAAGCAATTAGCCTTACTGAAGGTGATAATTTGAACTTTGTTATGAATACTGATGGAAACAAGGATGTTATGCTTGTTACTTCATTAGGAATGGCAGTTCGCTACAATGAAACCTTAGTCCGGTGCATTGGTAAGAATGGCCAGGGTAGTCGTTCAATGCTTCTTCGACCAGAAGATAGTATTGCTGCTATGCTTGCAATTGATGCAGAGTCTGATCCTTCAATCTTAGTAATTACTGAACTTGGTAAGGGTAAAAAGACTTCAGCTTCAGAATATCGATCAACTGCTGGTCGTTCTGTAAAGGGTCAGAGAACTATCAATCAAACCAAGCGTGAGCAAACAGGTAAGATTGTCTCTGCACTTGCTATAAATGACAGCGATGACATCTTAGTTCTTACCAATAAGGGCAAAATGATGCGCTGTAATTTAGATAGTTTACGCAACAAGTCTAAGGCTACACAGGCTACTACTATTGTTGCTTTGGATAATAATGACTCAGTACAAACTGCAGTGATTGTTCCTAATGTAGGCGAATCTGAGTTTGAAGAAGAATTTACAGAATAAGGTGTAAATTATGGCTAACGCATTGTTTGATAGTGGAAGAGATGGTTTTCTTAATGGACAGTTCAACTGGTCATCAGATTCATTCAAAGTGATTTTGCTTTCTAGTCAATATTCTGTCGATCTTATAAATCACACTACTACAGCAAGCGTTGGTGGGACAGTCGCAATATCAGGAGTTATGACAACTACAACTCCTGGTAAAGGCGTAGCAGATGCAAATGATTTAACAATATCTGGTGTAGCTGGAACAACAGTCACACAGTATATAATTTTTCACGATTCATCAAAAAAACTTGTAGCATACTTCGATACATCAACAAATTTGCCAGTAGTTCCAAACGGTGGGAATATTACCCTTCAATGGAGCAATACTAATGATAGAATTTTCAAGCTCTAGTTTTTCTAGAGCTTTTTTTATAGGTAAAAGTGGTCTTATAAAGAGAAATTAAATAACTGAGACCATAATATGAACAACGCAACCATCAAAACTTGGATAAATAGAGCATACTTCATAGAATCCAGCCACATCAATTTGTTTGTAGCATCTTCCACAGGTGGTACTGGAGGCACTGGTGGCACGGGAGGTACAGGAGGAACTGGCGGTACAGGAGGAACTGGCGGTACAGGAGCTGGATCAGGCTCTACAGTTCTCTATTTCTCAGTTTCAAATTCCTCTTCATACCCAGGGACAGGATTTACCATCTATGATTTAAGTTCATACGGAAATAATGGATATCTTTACAATGGCACTAACTATGTAAACAGTGGCAATGCAGATTATTTATTCTTTGACGGAACAAATAACTATGTAGGTGTAGGTACAGCTGTAACCTCAAGCGCTGGAAATGTAAATATAACCACTTGGGTTAATTCATCTGTTGTCACTCAGTCAGGACAAATGATTGTTTATGTTGGAAGCGAACAAAATCTTAATGGGTATGGAATATCAATTAATAAAGAATATGTTACTTCTGGAAATGTTTACATCAGATATGGAAACGTTAGATGGTACAACTCTGGAATTGCACTAAGCTCTGATACCTGGAACCATTTATCACTTAATATTAAAAGTGACACTTCTAACGATTTATATGTAAACGGAATACTTAGATATTCTGGTCCTATTTCTACAATTTATACGCCGACATTATATACTGAAATTGGCAGAAGTGATTTTACTACACCTTCTTATCCTAGGTATTTAAATGGCAAAGTTTCAGAAGTTATAATTTCCAGTGGTATTCTCACAACAAGTCAAATTTTGTCACATTATAACTCTACAAAAACTAATTACTAAAAGGAATATAGCAATGCTCAACAACGAATATTTATCTGGTACCACTTTAAAGATTTATGCACACTTGAAAGACGAAAGTGGTAGTGGAGTAACTGCTGATAGTTTGACATTTTATATTACTGAACCTGGTGGTATCGGAAACACCTATTATTATAATGTAGGATCAGGAAGTGGAAATTCACAACCAGTTCAATCTACTGACACTGTAGGTATTTACTACAAAGAATGGACACCTTCAAGAATAGGTACATATAAATATTCTTGGAAAGCTTCCGGGACTATTAACACAACTTCTAAAAGTTTTTTTGAAGTTAAAGATTATAGGTGGTAAATGGCTTTTCCAGGCATTTTAACAAGAGCTGAGTTTTCAACTGGTCTTAACACAAAAAGTATTTGTGTAAATGGATATTATTTAATTGTTGAAGAATGCAATATAAATCAAACACAAGAGCATAATCTAAACAATTATATTCAAGGTGGTCCAGCCTATGCAATATACAATCTTGGTGCTAAAAAATATGAGGGATCTATTTCTTTCCCTTTGAGAGTAGATCAAGATGGAAACTTAGAAACAGCTTCTAGAATTCTACTACAATATGCTGCTAAACCTATGTCTGAATTAACAATAGATACTCACCATTTATTGTCAAGCAAAACTACAACTGTTTTAGATCCAGGAACTGATAATAATAAAAATCTTTCATTGAATTCAGTAGTAATTAATAATCTTACTATCTCTTGCAGTGAAAACAATAATGTTGTAGTCAGACTAGACGTAACTGGAATGGTTGATGAAGAAAATGAATCTGAGTTCAATTTTAGCACAGACTTTATTTTAGGAAGAACTTTATCTTGGGCTGATTGTAATGCTAGCAGAAAAGAGTCTTCTATGAGAACTACATCCAGTATCGAAGCAAAAATAGAAAATGAACTAGTAACTCCAGTATTTTTGATGCCATATTTATCATCTCCTGGTTCTGGTGTAACAGAATCCAAAGATCAAATAGAATTAATTGGTGTTCAATCAACAAAATGGAGCGGAAGTTTTACTGAAGTTATGCGTAATGGTGCAGATTTAAATACCTTCATACACGGTGGACTTATGCATGATTCTAATCTAATTTTACAATTCGGACCTGTAACAGCTACATTCCCAAACCCTGTTTTTAAGATTGGTCAAACTCCTTTGACTGCACAGATAATAAGGAGAACAACAGAATGGGCTGGAATAAATAAACCTGATGCTTCTATGAACGATAATGGATTATTCACTTTTATTTAAAAAGGTAAGCATCAATAAAATAAAGAATATTTTGAATAACCTAAAAAAACAAAAGAAGTTAATAAATCTTTTGAAAGTGAGTTGATAAAATGCCTATTAATAATGATATCCTTGGTATTTACAAATCAGTGTTTATTACAGTTGCTGGTGGAACTGCTAGATCATACATTGTTGAAAGTGCCAGTAGAAGTGTTACAATTGATGCTTCACCTAAAGTATTGATGCAAGGAAGCCCTAAAACTAGAATTATGGACATTGGTGGTGTATCAGAAACCATCTCTATCCAAGCTCCAATCTTAATTGGCGGTGGTGCTTCAGCTGATGGAAGAGCTATTGCAACACAAAAAATTAACGAAATTCTTGATCCTACATCTGCAACCTTGCCTATTCTTAAATCCGCTTCATACAGCATTAATGAGGGTGGTGGATCTGTTTCTCTTACACTAGAAAGTGACGGTGACTCTGGAGTTGGTACTTCAGCTTTCTTCGTTACAAACTCTAACACACCACACCCATCATTGAATCCAGTTGGAACTGGTGGATCTGGTACTACTGCTTTCGGTCCTACAAGAGTTGCACGTTTCTATGACTTTAGAGCTCAAATTGGTGACAGAAAATACTTCATTCAAGAAGCAAGTATTGATGTTAACGTTGAAACTCAAAAAACATACTTCATCAACCCTTACGACTTCACAGATCCTAATGCTGGTTACCAATTGAATGGTACTGGTGGTACATCTTTACCTTCAGTTTTGTCTGGTAACGGAATTTCCTACAAGTATGGTACTCAGTTCCCACACATTGGAGTTAATGGTTTGACCATCTCTGGTAAGGGTAAGGGCGCTGTTGTTGTTGGTTCAACATACGCTTCTGAAACAACTGCTGGTGTAACTACTCAATCTGCTGGTAGAACTGTTCTTGCAAGTGCTGGTGATGTTACATTCGCTCTTGAAATTGCACAACAAACTGGTTTCGCTAACGTTACTCCAACTTGGGGAAGCTTGATTCCTGGTATTGGTTTATCAAAAGCAATTATCAATGCTACCAACTTCTCAGTAAGTACTGGTATCTTGACTGTTGACTTTGACTTTATGTGCTACGTTGTCTAATTAGATTAGTCTTCGTCAAACATAAAATTTTCATAATCCCAATCCTCATCTAGAGGTTCCATATTATCCCAAACATCAAAAACAATTTTCAAATTGGTTTGGGATAATATGGAGAGGATTACTCCATCACATAAAGACATAACAAGATAAAAATTATTCAAATTTTTATCTACAAATTTCACTGATGTATAAACTACATCGCCAACTTTATTTTCAATCTCCACACTTACGACATTAGATTTGTAAATTTCTGCAAGCTTAACAAAAGCCTGATGAATTGTTTGTATGTGTGAATTCTTATGATAATCTTTAGCTACAAAGGTAAGCATTCCAGATTCAAAAGAATTAATTTCAACAGCTGATTTTTTGTCGCCATCTCCTAAAACCACAAAAGATCTTCCTTCGGGGTTTACAACAACACTTTCAACTAAGATAGGTATAAGCTCGTAACGATTATCGTTTTCAAGTGAATGCCTATCTATTTTTTTATCTTTCATTTCTTTATTCCACAAGTTTTGCAGTGTCTGCACATTTTGTCATTTATCAAAGATGATAAAGCCATTAATAATCCGCCTGATACCATAAATATATTAAACAAATCAAAATGAATTCCATTGTGATGATTATGATGATGCATCAGTTTACCAATCACAAAAACAAATAATCCAAGAGCTAGAACAGCAACAGCTTTGTTTGACTTATGCTGCTTGTATCCAAAACATAAATTTGCAATATTAAATAAAAGAGATAATCCTAGTAAAACAAATTCAAAAGTCTCATTAATAAATAAATAAACTCCAGTAGTTGGAATTATAATTATCAATAATGGTAATAAAGTGCAATGAATAGCACAAATTACAGAGGTCCATACTCCAAATTTTTTCATTTCATTTTCTCTTTTGCTATTTCATGAATAAGTAAAGATTTTTCTTTCAATGTTTCTTTAGCAGATTCTAAAAGGCTAGACAATAATTCTATATTATGACTTTTCCCATCTTGTTTGATAGAATTTTTAAGATCAATTAAATCTTCCAAATCTTCTTTATTTAATACATTTGTTCTAAGTAATTCTTCAATTTGAATTTCGCAATCATAAAGAAGATCGTGCATATTTGTAATCTTTCTAAAATGTTCATCTTCTTCTTTGTATTTTTGTGCGTCATCAATAATTTTTGATATTTCTTCATTTGATAATGATGCTTGCCCAGTAATTTCAATATCTTTTTTTATTCCAGTATCTAAATCTTGAGCCTTGACTGAAAGTATACCATTTGCATCAATTTCAAATGCTACTTCAATTTTTGGCAGTCCTCTAGGTGATTTTTCTATTCCATCAAGCTTAAATTCTCCAAGGCATAAATTATCAACCGTCTTTGGTCTTTCTCCTTGACAAATCTTTACATCTACAGAAGTTTGATTGTCATAAGCAGTTGTAAAGATTTCCTTTACAACTGCTGGAACTTGAGTATTTCTTGAAATTAATATACTCATAATTCCACCTTGAGTTTCTACACCCAATGAAAGAGGGCAAACATCTAAAAGAAACACTTCTCTGCTTGATTTTCCTGTCAAAACTGATGCTTGGATTGCTGCACCTATAGAAACGGCTTCATCAGGATTAATTGACTTATTTGGCTTTTTTCCGAACTTTTCTTCAATGACTCTTTCAATCATTGGAATTCTAGTACTTCCACCAACAAAAACAACTTCATCTACTTTGTCAGTTTTAGTATTTGCATCTCGTAAGGCATCATTGACACATACCATCGTTTTATCAATGTAATGCTTAATAGATGTTTCAAATTCTTCACGAGTAATTTTGATTGGTGATTTGTCTACCACAATATTGGCTACTGTCATATGAGATAGCATTTTTTTAGCTTTCTCAGATATATTTCTCAAATCAACTGGATCAAGTGTGTGGGAAGTTTTTTGGGAAATGATTTCACTTATTGCAGAGTCAAAATCTACACCACCTAAAGAAGTATTTCCTGATGTAGATTGAACATGAAAATCAACGCCATCCATAAGCTTAAGCAAGGTAACGTCAAATGTTCCTCCGCCCAAATCATAAACTAAAATTGTTGCATCATTCTTCTTGTCTAACCCATATGCTAAAGATGCTGCAGTAGGTTCGTTGATAATTCGTAATACTTTGAGACCAGCTAATTCTCCAGCTGTCTTTGTAGATTGTCTCTGATCATTGTTGAAATAAGCAGGAACAGTAATTACAGCTTCAGTTACTTCTGTTCCCAAATGTCTTTCTGCACAATTTTTAAGATATTTAAGAATATAAGATGAAATTTCTTCTGGACTATAAGATTTGTTATTAATTTCAAATCTTTTATTAGTACCCATGTGTCTTTTAACGACACGTATAGTATTAAAATAGGGCAAATGCTGTTCCATATCGACAGCATATTGCCCTACATAAATTTCATCTCCAAAACTAACAACACTTGGAGTAATTCTTTCGCCTAAATCATTTGGAATAACTTCTGCCTGATCATTCTCATTTACATAAGAAACAACACTAAAAGTACTTCCTAAATCAATTCCAATTGCATGACTCATAAGAATAATTGTACATTATTCTGAGTCTTCTGGTAAAACAGTACCTCCAGGAACATATCCTTCCATTAATTCTTTCAAAGAATCTTTATTATCTAATTTTCTTTTGAAATCTAATGTTTCTTTTTTTGTTATTGGTCCATTAGGAGATAATTTACTCTCGTCTTTAGGTAAATCAGCTCTATAATCGTGTGCCATAGACATAAGTTGGACTACTGCAAATGTATCTTTGCATTTAGGACATCTCATAATAGCGTGAACTTCAACTTCAGATTTAGGAAGCCAACCAAGATGAGATGATTTTGTAAATTGAGTTTTACAATTTCTGTTCAGACAACATTTTGGTTTGCCGACGATGGTTTGATGAAACATAGCACACCTCCAATGCACAAATGAGCAATTTATTATTCCTGCTAAAGCTTATCCTAACTTTTATTAAGGATACTTAATAGGATATGCATTTGTTTGTGTTGTATACTATTATAGTCCACTGGCGGATAAATCTAGGCCAGTGGATATTTTTGTGTAAGGAGGATATATATTATGAACTTTATTGAACAGCTCGAACAAATGATGAATCAAGTTATTTCAGCATTATTCAACGTAGAATTGTAAGGCAACTTATAATCTACAATGGCGTAGATTATTTTATTTCATACATTTTCCAGGCTCGTTCGTTCTTATAAACTTTCTTTCTCATATTTACGTGAGATCTCAAATTCTTATGGCTTGAAGCAAAATCAATAATGATAGCTTCAGGTTTTCCGTTTTTAATAGAGTCTTCAACATTTTTGCCAACACATCGAAGCACTCTACCAACTTGCTGATATGTAGTAACTGGAGATGAACTAGTACCAGCAAGAATTAATCCAGAAATCTTAGGAGCATCAACACCTACATTTGCCCATTGTGTTGCAATCAAGATTATTTCGTTATTTTCAACTGCATTAAGCATTCTTCGGCGATAATTCTTTTCCTCATCTGTAGGATCAACTTCACCCTTATCACCTCCAGGGACAAATACTGCATCTTCAATCATTCCCTCAAGAATATTGCCGTGTTCCATTCTTTCAACAAGGATAAGAGTAGGTATACCTTTTGCTTTCATACCTTCAGCAAATTGTTTGATTCTGAAGTTTCTTTCCCAGCAATTGATAATATTCAGATTGTAAACTTCGTGATAAGTTTGTCCAGGTTCTACAGTGCTTATATTGACTACAAAAATCTTTGGTGGAACAAGAAATCCACGCTCAACAAGATCACTAGCACTAACTTCACAAACTTTTCCGCCTAATGTACCTTCAATTCTAATTTCTTGATTATCAGTACGAAAAGGAGTTGCACTTAAGCCTAATCTATAATAAGCATTTTTAGCTTGATTTCCAATTTCTTCAGTTACTACAGCAGCTAAGTGTGCTTCATCAATAATCAAAGCATTACAGTTTTGAATTACATTTCTAACTTGAGCTTTTTGCAACAATGTACTTTGTCGATTGTCCCATGCTGTTTGAGCTTTTCTATATGCAGCAAGTTCATTTTTAATTAATAAACTAATTTCACGCTCATACTTCTTGCGTAATTTTTCAACATCTTTTGAGCCATTTTCTTCTGCCAACTCAACTTGCTCATATAAGTCTGAGAGTTTACCAGATGCTGTATATCGAGCTTTTTTGTACGTAGAAGTAGCTTCGTCTAATTCTTTCTCAAGTAATCCTGTAGGTTTAGAGCTTTCATTAGAATCTTGAACAATCTTATTGCTACTTTCCATATATTTCTTATCAAAAGCATTAAGAGCAGTTTGATAAGTAACTACATTAATACCTTCCATATTGATTTCGCAGAGTCCACCTCCAGCAATACCAACTTTGATAGGTTCACCATCAATACGTAAATATTTTTCGAATTCTTTTTGAGTTTGCTTTAATAACTCAATGGCAGGAACAACAAATACGACGGGCTTTACTTTAAGTTTGTGAAAGATATAACAAGAAGTCATAGTCTTTCCAGCTCCAGTAGCCAGAGCAAGCATTCCACGTTGATTTTTAAGAGCTAAATCTCCAGAAATAGTTTGATAATCACGTAGATCTTTACCCATAAAATCACAATCTATGCTGTAATCTCTTACTGGTTTTTCTCTTTTATCTGAAAATTTATAAGTTACGTTTAATTCATCAAATAAACGTGCAACACGCATAGTAAGGCCAGTGGGAAAAGATTGATTTCGCTTTACATAGAGAGAAATTCTTCCATCCCATTGACCAGTCTTATACTTTGCAGACCACTCAGAGTCAGGTACTTTATAGGAAAGTTCGTTCCTTAAAGCTTCTTGATATGGGAAAGGTAATTTTCCCAAAGGATCGTCGTGGTTTATGATAATGCTTTTATCGTTGTAAACTTCAACTTCTACCATAATAACCAGTATACCATTGTTTCAATCCACATCCTGTTATTAAACAGAATGAAAAAAAACAACCATTTTGTTGACGATAACAAAATGGTTGCAAGTAAGTAAATGGAATAACTAACGATGATTCATTGCATTGAATTTATTAACAGCAATTTCAATCTGCTTTGGTTTCTTGCCTACAAAAGTCTCCAATGTAGAAAGAACAAGCATATGAATCTTGTCAACATCTTCTTCGGATAATTCAATACCCTTTTGAACACATCCCAAACGAATAAATCTTACAAATTGATCTACTGCATCATCTTGTGAAAATTCTCCATCTTGAATTTTCTTCAATCCTTCAATCCAAACGTCTAAAATGCCATCTGCTTTGTTGCCCAATTTACTACGCAACACAAGCTTTACAACTTCAAGAGTTTGCAATGCAGCAGAACTTTCAGATCTTGATTTTGCCAAGAAAAAGAAAACTACACTACCCAAAACGAAACAAATTACATAAACAATAATTTCATTCTGTGTTGATTTGAGAAAATTATTTACTAATTCCATAATTAACAATCCTTAGCAATAATTGAATCATCTTCATCTGACGCATTAGGGTCGAGGTCCATATTTGTAGTTGAAGGAATTACAAGTTCATCCTTAATTTGTGCGGTGACAGTTTCATCTTTCTTTTCATCTGCCCAAACAAGATTGTCTGCCGTTACTTCTTCACCTTCTGCATTAGTAAACTTTTCGATCTTGCCTGTAGCTCTCTTTACCATACTCATAACATTTGTCTCCTTTTCCTAGATTCGACATATGATTTTAAAAATTCGGTTTCATCTTCAGAAATTTCTTTAGGAATTTTATACATTATTTTGAGGTGTAGGTCAGAATAAGTATCATTTGAAGTTGGAATTCCCTTGTTCTTAACTATATGCACATAACCATTTTTTAAACTGCTACTAAATTTGAAATTTAATTTACTACCATTAATATGATTGTATTTGAATTCGGGATCAACTAAAGCCATGATTGGATCAATTTCGTACTCATGAATAAGATTTAAGCTCTGATCAATTTCAAATTTTTCTCTAGCTTTAGTAATTACCTCAACAATAAGTGGGCCTGGAGCTTGATGTATATCTCCGTGATTACCTCGTCCATTTATCATTGTTGATCTGTAAACGTGCCCTTTATTTATTGTAATATCAAAATTTTCATAAATTTTAACATGACCAGAACCATTACAATACTTGCAGAAAGTCTCAAATCTTTCTCCTCGACCAAAACAAGTTCCACAAGGTCCAGCATAATTTCTGACGTGCATAAAACCTAGATTTTGAATTATATAATGCTCTCCTGACCCCATACAAGTCATACAAACATTAACATTTCCACTACCACCAACTCCAGAACAAGCCCCACAAGGTGCTAAACGCTCATAATTTAAATTTTTTACGACATTTTTGTAAATATCTTCTAATTCTAACTCGATAGTTACCGTAATTGGAGTATTTAAATTTCTTCTAAATGGATTGTGAGCTGTGTTTCTAAAAGGATTCACAGGTGACTCAAAATTATGTTTTGGAGGTGGAGGATTTAAAATATCTTCATAAGCTTGAGATATTTCTTTAAATTTCTCTTCTGCCCCAGCATCTTTGTTTACATCAGGATGGTATTGTTTAGCTAATTTTCTGTAAGCTTTCTTGACATCATCTACTGGAGTGTTGTGTGGCAGACCTAATACATCATAAGGATTGGGCATAAAATCATTATACTAATTTAGACAACATATTGGTTATTTTGTTGGATGGACAAACTGAATTTTCACCAACTCCAATGTCAGCGTGTTGTCCAGTTACACCCATTATTGTGCCTAAAACTAAATTATCTGTGCCAATAACCATTCCGCCTGAAGAACCTTCTAAAATATCAGCATCTACGAAAATAACATCATTCCAAGCTGGCATGTTAGGGTCGTTTATACTTTGATGTAAATTAGAAACTCTTCCAACTGTTGCGGTGTCGTGAAAACCTTCTGGAGATCCAATAACTGCTACAATATCTCCAACTTCTATTGAATCGCTATTGGAAAATTGCAAAGCTGGTATATTATTTGGAATTCTTTCAGCTCTTATAGCACCTGAATCAATTGTTGCATCAGATGTTAAAAAAGTTGCTGGAATAAAATTCTTATTATCAAATGTAATAAGGATTTCTGTCAAAGTTTCATCTGCTGGAACTACGTGTCCTGCAGTTATTATAATATTATTTCCAATGTGAAATCCACTTCCAGACCAGTTTTTCTTACCGGATCTCACATAAATAGAACAAGAAGCTTGAAGACCCAATTGTATTGTTTTTTTAATTGGATCTTCAACCTTTTCTGAGCTCTGGCTAGTTTTTATCAAACTATCCAAATAATTTACATCTAATTTAAAATTCATTGTATTACTTTGTACAAAATCTCATTTTCTTCAACAGGGCCAAATCTTCTACTGTCATCTGAATGGTCCAGATTATCTCCTGTCTCTTATACACATCTCCGAGCCCACGAGACAGGCAGAAATCTCGTATGCCGTCTTCTGCTTGAAAAA
>ENA-OSIY01001398-OSIY01001398.1-marine-metagenome-genome-assembly--contig:-NODE-1398-length-12961-cov-8.134586_pt1 | contig 12961 bp, 21 predicted proteins | sample MGYA00237884_ERZ534233 | MGnify/ENA primary metagenome ERZ534233 (study PRJEB26412, sample SAMN06343840) | marine metagenome | isolation source: estuarine water | place: USA: Columbia River Estuary... | reverse complement strand
CAAATAAATCCTTTTGCTTCCCGCTATTTTGACTTTAAAAAACACTATAACAAAAAAATTCTAGAAAAAATAGAAAATCTTGACATGAAGAGAAAAGAAGTTAGACTTGAGAGAAAGAAATATGCAAAGAAAACTTAAATTCAGAGCTTGGGATAAACTAGCAAAACAATTCACCTATCCAGACAAAGGATATCAAGGACATTATGTTCTGGATTTGAATGGAAGATTTCAAAACCTTCAGAATGGTTCTGGGGGTGATGAATATGTTGTCCAGCAATGGACTGGAGAATATGATAAGAATAGAAAAGAGATTTACGAAGGTGATATTATTAGTTCATATTCAGTAGAATTTATTAATGAAAATTTTGAAGCTGAAATAGTTTTTCTAGATGCTGGTTTTCATGCGAAAGTTAATGAAAAAGATTATAGAGGAGTATGGAGTGGACATGATATTGAAGTAATGGGTAATATTTTTCAATTACCTTGTAATCCAGATCATAATGGAGAATGTTTGGTTTGTGATAGTTGGTTGAGTGATTGTCCTTTTAATAAAGAAAAGGAATAAAATGACACTCAAACAAAAAATTGTTAGCATTGTAATAGTAGGTGGTTTATTTAGAATCTCTGAATTTATTGCAAACATTATCATGTGGTTAATGAGATTGTTTAAAACTAGAAAACCCCATTATCTTTATATATACTTGAAATATGAACAAGACTTCATTTATCCTCTAGCAGAAAAGACTTGCTCTTATTTGGGTCTTAAAAAAGAATGGGAAGTTCATCAAGAGAGTTTGGATAAATTACACAAATTAATTTTTGGAGAAGAAGCGGAAAAAGATTGACGTTTCTGGAAATATTGTCTAATATTAAAACTATGTCAAACGACCGACCAACACCAGAGACAGATCATCTTGAAGTTCAATTAGGGCAAGCTGCAACGCACTCGCATCCGATTTTGTGGGAACACAGTCGCAAACTGGAACGCGAGCGCAACGAGGCAAGGGTCTATTCTAAAGCCACATGGCAAAGCTTACGGGATTCCCAAGATGAAGTATTAAGACTCACATTTCAAAATAGAGAAGTCACTCAAGATCTAGACAAGGCTAGGGACGCCATCATGAAGGTAGAGGAAATATTCGTTGATGGAGAAAATACACACGACGATTGGTTTAAAATGGGAAGCATCGCAAGAGAATATTTTAAAAAATGAATAAAACTAAACTAAACTGGAAAAAGATGTGGTTTGATGACAAGTCTGGATATTGGTATTCTGCAAAAGTACCCATTATTGGTTGGGAATATATTGTAGACACACACTATGATTTAGGAACCGATTGTGGCTTTATTGGAGCCTTGTATTTTAGCAAGTTTGATGATGATATTACAAGAATATCTAATAAGTTTTACAAAACAGAAAAAGCTGCCATGATCGCTTGTAAAAAACATCTAATCAACACGGCTGAAAAATTTAACAATTGGTTAAAAAGGTAAATGAACAATAAAAATAAATTTAGATTTTGGAATCCGCAAACCAGATCATTTTTAACCAATTACAAATACAACGGGTTTGTGGATGAATTATTTGAACCAGACGAATTTATTAAACCTCAACAATTCCTCGGAATTTTAGATTCGCGCATGAAAGAAATTTATGAAGGAGATGTCGTAAATTTTAATTACTTTAATGGAGATAAAACCGCAACGGGAGTAATTCAATATAATAATAGCTACTGTGCTTATGTAATCGATTCCAGTATTGGAGTTGTCCCAATTATGCATATTTCTCTTGACTCTTTAGAAATTATCGGTAATATAATAAAAGATTACATATACAATTCAGATGGAGATCTAGTAAAACAAAATGAAAACGCCCAATGATAAAGAGAAAATAGCAATGTACGAGAGATATTTGCATGCTCTCAGCGTTATGTGTACTTGCAGTGATGGATTTGGCGTTAAAGAATTGGTGACCAATGCCGATATCTGGTCATACGCTCACAGGGTTGGAAATGGAGAACTTGATGACGATCAACAGCAGTCAGCCATAGATAGAGCTTTCTGGAAATTATTAGATACTCCAGAAACCGACGCTATAACTAGAGATAGACAACGTAAGTATACGGAGATGCATAGAAATGAAAACCAAAGAACAATTTAAAGCTCCGCTAAGATCGTAAATTAATTACAAATAGAATGTATGATTTAAATAAAAAATTTATATTCACTCATCCGCCTAAATGCGGGGGGACTTCAATAGAAAGTATACTTGGTTTTTTGACATTGAGGGAAACTTACCCTCAAGTTCACGCCTTCAAGCATGGCTCTCTAGAAATGCACGTCGATGCGATCAAGCTAAAAAATTTCCCAGAAGATGAATTTTTTAAATTTTCAATAATTAGAAATCCGTGGGATAGAGCGGTTTCATTTTATAATCATAATAAATATAAAGAATTTAATTATTACGCAAATGAAGCCAAAGACAAAGAAATTCCAAAACACGTTAAAGACTCTAAAGAAATAACATTCAAACAATTTGCTTTTAAATATTTTAAAATAAATTTTAATTCTGACGTTGTAACCAAACCCTTCATGTTTTTGCAAGAAAAATTCTCTTTGGACCATGTGCTAAAATTAGAGAGTATAAATGATGGACTATTTTCGATAAAAGATAAACTTAAAATTAATTCAGATTTAAATATTCCACATCTCAATAATACGGATGAATATACGATTAGAGAAAATTATCAAAAATACTATGATAATGGAACAAAATACCTAATACAAGATCTTTTCAAATGGGATATAGAAACATTTGGATACAAATTTGACTAAAAAATGGAAAAAACAACAAATAACTTTAGACTTTTTAGAAAATTACCCAAGAAGACTAGAGGGAGAGTTACGGATTCTGTCTATGTCAATGTCGAAAGAGAACTTATTAATATAACGATCCGCCCATCATGGTCGCATTCGTTTAAAAATAGTTTTTTAAAAAACAAAGAACAAAGTACCATAACTGCAAATAATATTCTGGTTCTTAATTTAAATCATATTGGTGCGTACGGTCACATATATTCTGAAGTTTTTTCAGAGCTATGCGCCGTTGATGAAACATATCCCGAATATGACTGTATTCTAATGGTTAAGTCGCCTTTAATGCAAAGAATAATAGATACTTTTGACTTGAAATTATCTAATAAAATTAAATTCATTCAAGAAGAACCTAACAAACTCCACTTGTTGGATTTTCATAAGTTAGAAATAGTCAATCATTGCCCCTTGTCACATGTTAATAAATTCAAAAACGTTGCTAATTTAAAGTCAATCTTTCACAATTCAAAACCCATAACAAATAGACCAAAAAATTTTTTGATATTTTGTTCGAGAAGAAGTCGTTCTGCGAAGCACGGTAGAAACATAACTGAAGAAAACGAAAACGAAATCATAGAATATTTAAAAAGGTATTCTACTGAAAACAATCTAGAATTTTACTTACTCACTGGAGAAGGATCGGATGGAAGAATACTTTCTATTGAAAATCAGTACAAGCTTTTTACCAATGCTAAGATTGTAGTAGGTCCACATGGTGGAGTTATGAATAATTTAATTTTTTTAGACCCTGCGAAAAAACCGAAGGTTATAGAATTTTGTCCCGGTGGCGAGTCAAAGTCTTTTAGCAGGCTTTTTGGCGGGGCAATTGACGTTTTTGCCGAATACCATCAAATACCTTATATTCTACCGACAGAAGTACAAGAGCAAATTGCCGATGAGCCCAACGAAGCCTTAAGGATGGTTAAGGTAATATCTATGCTGCAAAAAATAGATTGCATTATTGATGTAGCAGAATTAAAAAAAATATTAGCAAATCTATGAGCAATATACCGTCTTCTTCTCAAAGCGGCCAAGATATAAAAATACTAGAAATCTTGAATTATAAAAAAAATGGATATTTTTTAGATATAGGATGCTCTCACTTTGAATACCTATCAAACACACACACATTGGAAAAAAACTTCAGCTGGAATGGTTTATGCGTAGATCCAAGACGTAATTTAAAACATAATTATGAAATAAACAGAAAATGCGCCTTTGAAGAAGCTGCCATTTACACCCATACAGGTAAAATATCATTTAAGGATGTTGGTGTTTTATCTGGCATTGATGATGTAAGCATTACAGACAAAACGCCAAATAGGTGGCTTGCTCATGAGAAAATTTATGATGTCTCATGTATAACATTTCATGATTTATTTCAAAAATACGATGTTCCATCTATTATAGATTATATGTCACTTGACGTTGAGGGAGCAGAGCTTTTAATATTGGAAACCTTCCCATTTTCAACACATACATTGATGACAGTAACCATTGAACATAATTCACATCTAGGCTCTCGTCAAAAAGAAAAGGGAGAAAAAATATTAAAATTAATGGAAAATAATAATTTTAAACTTATTACAACGTCAAAACAAGATTTTATAATGATGAACAAAAAACTTATTTTAGACTAGATTTAATGAACTCAGATAACAAAAATTTAATACTGAAAACAAGCCATAATAAAACAGCCGGTTTTTTTTCAAATTGCTCAGTCCGATTAAAGCAAATCGTAAAGTATTTTCACGAAAAACACGAACTGCCTCGAGTGATAGACTCGTCCGAGCAGTTTCGCAATTACAAGAAAGATGTTGATAATCTAGATGAGGATTTAGCAAAGTATTTTTTTGAAGAAAAACTTGTTGACAAAAATATAGGAAAACTCACATATTCATATGGCCATCAATATCAAGACTACAAAAATATTGATTTTAAAAATACTACACCTCTTGTAGAAGCGTATTTTTCCCCTAGCATTACAATAAGAAACATTATAGAAATTTTCGAAAAGAAATATTTAATAGATTATGATAATACATGCTCTGTTTACTATAGGGGAAACGACAAGGTGAGTGAAACTATGTTAGCTGAGTACAAAGACTTCTATAATAAAGCTGAAGAAATTCTACAAAAGAATCCACATATAAAATTCTTAATACAAACAGACGAGCTTGAATTTGCGGAAGCCTTTAAACAAAAGTTTCCAAATAGTTTTTGGTTTGATGAGTTGTCTATGATAAATCACGATCCAACATCATCTATCCATCATTCTTTCCCAAGAGACAAAAGAAAAGAGCATGCGTCTTATTTTTTAGCTGCTGTTATTATCATGTCAAAAACCAAACACTTAATTACATATTCAGGAAATTGCGGCTTGTGGGCAGTTCTCTATAGAGGTCATGCTGAAAATGTGTATCAATATTTAAAAACTAAAAACTGGATAACTCAAAAATTAATATGTGATTTTGGGTGGGTATCATGATTACGATTCCGAAAATCGGGAGACTTGGGAATGCAATGTTCAGGAATTGCGCAGCGAGTATTTTATCAAAAAAGTTTGATATTAAGGTTGAAAAATATTTAAACAACAACGAGTTACGAATATTACGTCCCAAATTTTATACAGAGGGAGTTAAAGCATATGACACCCAAATTGAAGTTCGATACCGGAACTTTGAAAGAATATTACGAAAACGTAAGATCGATTATGGTTTAAATTTAATATGTCCATGCCAATCTTCAACATTCGTATTAAATTATAAAAATGAAATTTTAAGTCAATTTAATCCACGATACAACCGACAATATAAAGATGATTTGTTTGTGCATGTCAGATTGGGTGATTGTATTCTGAAAAACAGAGTTCCGAGTCTTGATTATTACGTTCAAGCTATCGAACAAACCAAATTCAAGAAAGGATATATTAGTAGTGACGACCCTTCTAACGAAATCATAATACATTTGATTAATAAATTTAATTTAACTTTATACGTAAACAAGCCAGCAGAAACTATAAATTTTGCAAAAGACTTCGGGAATTTAGTTGTAAGTAATGGAACATTTAGTTGGTGGATAGCGTTTTTAAGTAAGGCTGAAAGTGTTTTTTATCCTAAAGGTGGTCCGGAGTGGTGTGGAGATATATTTGTGTTTGATGATTGGACGCCAATTGAATTTTAATAATATTATGATCTCACACGAACTAAAATGCATATTTATTCATATCCCTCGAACAGCAGGATCGAGCATTGAGCGAGCATTAATCAATGATGATTGGTGGAATGTTGACAGGAAAACAAAGCATCTAATTGCTAACCAAGCTAAGAAACTTTATTCTGAATATTGGAACGACTATTTTAAATTTTCATTTGTCCGCGATCCGTATTCAAGAATGCTAAGCCTCACCACTTTTGACATCATACGCAAAATAAGTTTAGAAGCAAAAATTCTTATAAATAAAATTTATGATGAAGACTTTTCGATTTATAATTATAGTAAAGAGCAAATATAATAATGCAACCTAAAACTCTTGTAATAATCTTAAGCGAAACTAGAGCGAGCGAATTAACGTTTGAGAATTTCAAAAAAAATGTGATAAACAGGCTAGATGCTGATTTATGCGTATGTATAGGAGTTAAACCTGACTATGATTATAATAATCCGTTTTATCAATTAGCAAAACACAAATTTTTGTATAACGAACCAGAAGATTTTGGTGATGCTTTCGACTATGCTTATGATATAATATCTCAAAACAAACCCGAATATGAATGTGTCGCTGATGAAAACGGACATGTTACACAGAAAACCCCTTTGCATTGGCGTGAATTTTTAAAAATAAAAGATCAATTTTTAGGAGGAATAAAAGACCCCCATAATCAACATCCAGGTTCTGGTGGCATATTAATATTTTTTAGGTGGTTTTTATTGAAAAATCTAATAGAGAATGACTTAATAAATCAATATGACAGATTTGTTATCACAAGAAGCGATTTTATATACCAGTTACCTCATCCAAAAATAGAATGCATGAACGAAAACTGTATATGGATACCAGAAGGAGAGCATTATGGAGGATATACAGACAGACATGTTGTTTTATCTAAAAACAATATCGAACAGTTTTTGAACATATTGAATAACTTTGTAATGAGGTCAAATGAATATTTTTACAAAATGATGCCTTATTCAAAGATTGAACACAAGGGAATGAATCTAGAAAAGTTAATAAAATTTCATTTGGAACAAAATGATGTTTTACATCTAGTGAAACAATTTCCTTATATAATGTATTCTGTAAGAAGTACAGAAGGATCCACGAGATGGAGAAAAGGCAACTTTTCTGAAAAGCTAGGTTATTATATAAAGTATGATAGTGAATACAAGACATCATATCGTTGGAGAAGGGCTTTCCAGAGATCTAGATCGTCGATAGATGAATTTTATAAAAAGCATTAAATAACACATATGCCAAATCTAACCAAAAAATTTTATACTCTTACTAACAACAGTAAAACTAATCATTACATAGAGACTGGCGCTTATCTAGGAAAAGGAATAAAAACAGTATTAGCTAACTACAAGTTCATCCATTCAATCGAATTGTCCGAAAAATGGTATGAATACAACGTAGAACAATTCAAAAAGAATAATAACGTTAAGATGTATTTGGGCGATTCAAAAAAAATACTACCAGAATTGCTAAAAAGTATTCATGAACCAGTTACTATATTTTTAGATGCTCATTATAGCGGTGGGCAAACAGCTCTTGGCGAGGAAGAAGTTCCCTTATTATTTGAACTGGAAATATTGAAAAATAGAAAATATGATGATATTATTATAATTGATGATTGTAGATTATTAGGCAAAACAGGAACTTGTGGTCGTGGACCTAATGATCCTGAATACCCTAAAACGTCCTATGATTGGAGTGACATCACTGATAGTAAAATTACAGCTTTAATGAAAGAAGGTTATTTGGTAAAAACAAATGATGACAAATATACAGACGGTCAGTCCGATCAATATATTTTATTCAAACAAAAATAATATTATGAAAAAAATACTCATTTTAGGTGCTGGTGGATTTATAGGAGGTCATTTAGTGTCAAAACTAAAGAGCTTGGGGCATTGGGTTAGGGGTGTAGATATCAAATATCACGAATATAAAAAAACGGATGCTGATGAATTTATAATTGCTGATTTAAGAGATCCAATAAAGGTTGATGTTGTAATCGACGACACAATTGATGAAGTATATCAATTAGCTGCGGATATGGGAGGATCCACTTATATCAATACTGGGGAACATGATTCAGATGTCATGCATAATTCCTGTTTAATCAATTTAAACGTATTAAAAACTTGTTCTAGTAAAAATGTTAAAAAGTTATTCTATTCATCCTCTGCGTGTGTTTATCCTGAACACAATCAATTGGATCCAGAAAATCCAAAATGTTCTGAAGACACCACATATCCAGCAGAACCGGATAGCGAATATGGTTGGGAAAAATTATTTAGCGAGCGTTTATACTTCGTTTTTCATAAAGATTTTCCAAAATTAGACATTAGAGTAGCAAGATTTCATAACATATATGGTCCTTATGGCACATACGAAGGAGGAAAGGAGAAAGCTCCAGCAGCATTTTGTAGAAAAGTTGCTCTAGCAAAAGATGGAGACACAGTGGAAGTGTTTGGGGACGGTCTTCAAACAAGATCATTTTTGTTGGTAGATGAGTGTATCGAGGGAATTTTAAGGTTAATGGAATCAGACTTCAAAGGTCCTGTAAATATTGGATCGGAAGAAATGATTAATATGAACGATTTTATGAACATGATAATTAAACTGTCTTGTAAAAATCTTGCTATAAAAAATACACCATTTCACGGAGTCGGAGTCAGAGGCAGAAATTCAGACAATAAATTAATTCAAGAAAAGCTAGGCTGGAGTCCTAACTACCCTTTAGAAAAAGGAATGAAGATAACTTATAATTGGATTAACAGTCAATACGTAAAAACAAAATGATAACAGCTCTTTTATTATCAGTAAATTATGCAGACTACTTAGAAGTAGCCTTACCTTACAATACTAAACAATTCGACGAAATTATCGTATTAACGATAGAGAGTGATAAAGCATGTCAAGATCTTTGTAGTAAGTATTCTAATGTTAAATGTTTAGTCTTTCCGGATGAAATTCTAAAAAAGAACGGAAAGATGTTTAATAAAGGAGCGATTATAAACAAAGGGTTTGAATATTTAAATAAGATAGGATATTCAGATTGGCTTGTAATGACAGACTCAGATATCATCTTTCCAGAAAACTTTAAAGAGTTAATAGCTAGTAAAGAGAAAGATACGAATATATTATACGGAATGTTTAGAGCACATTGTCATACATTAGCACGACTCGAAAGCACAAGACATGAGATCACCCTGGGTAAACGTAAACCAAACGGCGACATTTTTATGGGATATTGTCAAATTTTTATTTGTAATGCCAAAAAACTAGAATATAGTGAAGATCACAATGCAGAAAATAGTGATATTCTTTTTCTTACAAATTTTTCTGAAGAGTTCAAACAGTTCATGTCAAACAAGAACATGAGACATAATGACACGTTCAACGCACTACTACGCATTAATAACTTTAAGTTACTGTCAGAAGATGATTTCGTAATACATTTGGGTATATCAGTGAGAAACTGGGCCGGCCGCATAACCCCACTGTTTGTTTAAATAATGATTAATTCTATCAATGAAATTCTCAATTTTAGATACAATCCTCGTTTTTTAAAATGGTTTAATCCAAATTTATTATCCCAACAAGAAATTGAAGAGATCTTATTAAAAGAACCGCGCGTTTATACAAACTTTAAAGTTATCATCCATACGCAAAAAATATATGTTAATCACAACTCCGTGACCAATGATGTTTATTGTGATGTTACAAAACTTTCAAAAATAAAAACCACTCTTGCAAATCATCCATGTGAATTTAATAATCTTGTGTGCGCTGGAAATGATTGGCCTTTAAGTCGGAATATTGAATATTTAAAAGAAGTTAAACAATTATTTAAAAAAATTTACTACGAAGCAAAAGATATAGAATGTGATTGGGTGACTACAATACCGATGGGCACAATTATGGCCTATATGTTAAGATGTGGTGGAGATCAAATACTACACCATATAAATAAACCTAAAAATAAAACCAAACTGATTAGTTCTGCTTTTGGTAGTAGATGGCCTAAACTAACCAACAAAATTGAAGACAGGAGATTGTTAGCTGATTTCACACAAAGCTGCGAATTTATGGATAATACGTTTTGTAATCCCCCAGACTATTTTGAAGCGTTGAGTGACTATAAATTCTTTGCATGCCCATTAGGGAATGGCATTCAGACCCCTAAGATATGTGAATCCATTCTATGCGAAACAGTACCTGTTGTAACAAGTCATATTGCACACACAGAACTAAGAGATATCTATGATCTACCGCTTTTAATAGTAGATAATTGGGGAGACTTAACAGAAGAGTTCCTGAGCGAAGCTTACGAAAACAAGTTTAAATACATAGATTGGCAAAAAGAAAAAGCAAAATTCTTAGTAGAAAACTTTAAAAATTTACTAATATAAATTTTAAATAATATATGATAAGTCACGAACACAAGTGCATATTTGTACATATATCAAGAACAGGCGGGTCATCAATAGAAAGAACTATATTTCAGAAGGACTGGTGGCTTATTGATCCAGTAACTAAACATTTGACTGCATCCAAAACCAAAGAAATATACAAAGATTACTGGGATTCGTATTTTAAATTCTCTTTTGTTAGAAACCCATGGGATAGAATGGTATCTTGCTATTCTCATTTTAGTTACAAAAAGTTTTTTGGTACTTCTCTGATTGATTTTTTGAGCAACATGAAAATTCCAAGTCACGAACCTCAATTTTTAGAGTATACGGATATATTAGATGCGGATTTAGATTTTGTAGGTAAATTTGAAAACTTAGAAGAAGATTTTAAATATATAAAGAATAAGATAGGTATAAAAAATGAATTAAAACATTTTGGAAAAACGAAACGAACAAAATATCAAGATTATTATTGCGATAAATCAATAAGATTAGTAGAAGAAATGTATAAAAAGTCTATCATAGAATACAAATATAAATTTTAAAATATTATGAAAGTAAAAGATATGATAAGACTGTTATCAACTGCTCCTCCCGATGCTCGTATTGTAATAAGAGGGTTTGAAAGTGGATTTGATAAAGTTAAAAACCTTACGTATATAAATATAATAAAAGATCCTGATTGGGGTCCTGGTACCGCTTTTTTAGATGGCGAGTTTTATGAGGCAGACGAAGGAGAAGTATCTGAAACTGCTATCTGTATAGAATGAAAGCAAAAGAATTAATAGAATTTCTGTCAAAAGTGCCTCCCGATAGTCGTATTGTAGTAGGTGGATGGGAGCACGGATATGACGAGGCTACTGCCGTCGAATGCTTGACAATAACACCAAATACAGATAAGCCGACGGTTTGGCATTTTGAAATAGGAGACTTTCGGTTAGCAGATGAAGAAGAAGCATCTGAGGTGGCTGTGTATATTGCTGGAGTTTAAATGAAACAAAAAATCTTATTTTACGGAAATTGTCACACGTGGACTTTCGGCAAATACTTTTTATTAGATCCAGAGTTAAGAGAAAAGTTCGAGGTGATTGATGCTGACAAATCCTGCAAACCGATGAGTGGGTCCACGACAAACTTTCAAGTGTGGACTGCAAGAAACCGACCACATCAAAGCGAATTTTTTAACGCAGTACACGAAAAAATAAAACAAGCGGATTTTTTTGTATTTCAAGACATGGGTCTTTCGTCTTGTATACCAGAATTAACAACCAAATTCCTTTGTGATAACATAGTAACTGGCAAAGCTATATGTGTTCCTAATCCTCGTTTAACAATACATTGCTTTGATTTAGAAAAACCAAATCCTTATATAAAATACGCACAAACAAAAGTCAGTGATCCCAATAACGTTGAAGAGATTATTGAATTCTTACGCACATCACATGATCCAAAGTTAACGGAGATTTTAGAGCAAGAGTATCCTATCTCTACAGCTTATATCGAAGGCAGAAATGAAAACCATCAGAGAGCTAAGTTGTATTCTGAGCAATATCCAAATTATATTTGTATGGAAGGGTTTATAAAAGAAAACTTTAAGCATAAAGTTATGGCTTTTGATCCTATGCACCCTACTAAAGTATATTTTATTGAGCTGTTGAGATTGCTATTAACAAATATCGGATTGAATGATTTCAATATAGCGGAGGACTTTTGTAAAACTCAGGGGATGCAAAGAGCTGCAATTAATCCTATGCAGTTCAAGTTTTTCCGAGAATACTTTCCTATGTTAAATGATGAATTTCAAACAAGCAGCAAGCCGGTATGCGCCACATTTCGGAAAATAAGCGATATGCTCAACATTGGCTAAATAAGCAAGCGGAAAACTTATCATTACATGAAACAAAAAATATTATTTTCAGGCAACTGTCAAGCAGGAGTGATCTCGCAATATTTTTCAAAAAATGCGTATTTAAATGAGTTGTTTGAAGTAATAAAAATTGATGAGAGCTGTTATCCTTTAACAGCATGGAGAGGTGATACTACTAATTTTGCTTTATGGACTAATAAAGATGAAGAATTACAACGTCAATTTTGTAAAGGTGTTCAGGAAAAGATAAAACAAGCTGATATTTTTGTATTTCAATCGACATTTAGATCTACAATTGAAGAACTACGAATCGACTATTTGTGCGAAAATATATCGACTGGTAAAAATGTCTGTATTCCGAATATGCGTGTGTTTGTATACTGCAATGATGGAGCTTCTTTACTTCCTTATATAGAGTATGCTAAGGCTAAAGTTAATAATTCAAACGATAATAGTGAGATTTATAATTTTCTGCAAACATCAGATGATCCAAAGTTAACAGAGATTTTAGAGCAAGAGTATCCTATCTGTCTCTTATACACATCTCCGAGCCCACGAGACAGGCAGAAATCTCGT
>ENA-OSIY01001397-OSIY01001397.1-marine-metagenome-genome-assembly--contig:-NODE-1397-length-12963-cov-16.362719_pt1 | contig 12963 bp, 27 predicted proteins | sample MGYA00237884_ERZ534233 | MGnify/ENA primary metagenome ERZ534233 (study PRJEB26412, sample SAMN06343840) | marine metagenome | isolation source: estuarine water | place: USA: Columbia River Estuary... | reverse complement strand
GTTAGCAGATGATTGGTTGGTTGATTAGGGCTGTGTTTTGCTTTAGGTAAAAATTATGACAGGCAAAGAAGCATTGAGCAAATTAGAAGAAGGCTTTACAATGAGACGTGAATCATGGGATCCAGATAATAAATGTAAAGCTTATTTTTCTATTTTTAATAAAACTATTCCAGAATCTGTACCTGATGACCCTGCGTTTGATGAATATATAAGTTTTTTTGACTGTCTTGATAATGGTGATTTTTTAGAAGATGATTGGGAAATTGTAGAATGAAATTTTCTGAAGTAATTGATGCTTTAATGGAAGGTAAACCAATTTCTCGCACTGGTTGGGAAAATAACAACTATATCTTCTATGACAAAAATGACAATTGTTTTGTGTTTGTAAATTATCCAGACGACATTGAAAGAAGATATGAATTGGCATCTGTAGGTCTTGATTTATACCCCCGTGATATAATTGCTGATGATTGGGATATTGATGATTGGGATCCAGACCATATTGTTGACGCTAACAAAAAGGTAGATGAAGAATGACTTGGAGATGCTGGAATGAAATTTGCTGAAGTAGTTGACTCATTAATGGCTGGTAAACGTGTGCATAAGACCAATTGGGAAAGCAAAACTGCTTTCTTTCTCTACAATAAGGAAGATAACACTTTTGATTTCTATGAAGTTCTGGATGGAGTTGAATGTAGGACGCAATATTACTCATCTCTAGATCTTACTCCTAAAGATTTAATATCTGACTTCTGGGAGGTTGTAGAATGACTGGAATTGAAGCTTTATCCCTGTTAAAAGATGGCAAAACTTTAAGAAGAGAATCCTGGGAACCTCATGAAAAATGTAAAGCTTTAGATTTCTTTGGCCAATGGATTGTACACTTGGTAAAAGAACAGGATGATGAAAAATTAGACAAAGAATTAGAGTCAATATTTCAAAACAGTTTTACATTCACTAAGACTTCTTTTGATGATTTCTTTGGATTGTTTGATACAATAGATGCTGGTGAATTTCTACATGACGATTGGGAAATAGTAGAATAACCGCACGTAACCGCTCGCAAATCGCACGTAACCGCACGTATTTTTTTGATGTGATAGAATAAGAACATGGCTAAATATAGACTTAATTTATCTTTTGATATTGATATTACTGCTGATGAAGATTCAGAAGTACCAGAAGAAGAAATGGTCAAAATGCTTCAACAACTTTATTACAATGATAGAAAAGAATTTCTTGAAGCTTTGAGATATTGTTTTGAAGAAGAAAAAGTGGCTTATCATGTAGAAATCAATCCACAGAAAGTTAATAGCGATGATTAATATGGAAGATTTTCTTAACACAGCTCATTGGCTTTTGCTTCCTTTTGGGCCTTTTATTTTAGTTGTTTTGCTTGCCATACCTTGTGCTATAATTGCTTTACTAGTTAATATTATAATCAAGCTTATTAAAATGGCGAAAAAGAGAGACAAATAATTATGGAAAAAATTATTATTCAAGCAGTTGACTGTTATCGACATGACTATTGGAAAGTAAGTTTAGATTTACTTGCACAATTAAACATTTTTGATGCAATTTCAGATTATTCTTATTTGGGTAATGGGTCAGAACCTTTGAACGAAGATGGTTATGCCTATCTTGAAATTGATTCTGATTGCGGTATTTTTGATAAAGCAATGAAGTTTTACAAAAAAGAATATTCGCTTGATTTAGATACACTCACAGAAGCTTATTGTGAAGAATATGAAGATTATCGTGACTGGCTCGATCAACTAGATTCATATGATGTAGAACTCATAGATGAAAAAGGCTATACTGTTGATAATGTTCCTGAAGATTTATCTGCTGTTTTAATGGCGGATGAAGAAAACGAAGAAGAGGATGAAGATTAATGTTAAATATCAATTTTGATTTATTTTATGAATTGAAACATGGTTCTGTTATTTCTAATACAGATAAGAATGTTGTCAAATATTGGCGAATGGTTGATGGTAATTTAGAAACAAAGATGGTTGTCAATAAAGATACACAAGATGATTGGTATGTCACTGATCTATTTGTATTCCCTGTAGACGGAAAATTTACTATCGAACATAGGTTCGAAAGAAATAGTAATGGATGAAAACAAAGCTAAACGTCTTGAAAATATCGGCTTTAAAGTAGGCAAGCTAGCTGATTTTCTTAATCTTAGTCCAGAAGAACAATCACAAATTGATAATGTCATAATTAAAAATGGCAAACCCATAGGTATTTGTGATTGTTTGGGTAAGGGGAAAGAATCTTGTAAAGGCAATGGATGGATAAGAGATGGAGCTGGGTATCAAAAGTGTCCTTACTTTACATCTTTTGAGTAAATAATTATGAAATTCGTACAAACTCTGAAGCATCTTAAACAGGGATTCAAAGCACGTAGAAAAAGTTGGGATGAATTATTTTGGATTTCTCTTGGTAACACTAAACAAGATGATGAAGGTGAGTTCGATGAAACTATTCTTGATAATAGCGAGCTTACTCCAGAAACATTTTTCTTAATTAATTTACATGAAGGTATTGAAGCTTTTTGCCCATACTTACAAGACATAGAGGCTGATGATTGGATGATTGTAGAGGATTAAGATGAAAGAAAAAGTTAGTGATCTTAAGTTTACAGGGTTTGTTTGTTTTGCCATAGGCGCTGTATTAATTTACAATACATGGAATCGTAGTGGAACTTTGCCTGCAGACTTTCTTCTTGGTGGTTTAGCTGCATGGGCATTGAGATATGGTGTTGCATATTTCAAGAATGCAGAGAATCTTGAGGATGAATAAGGACGATGAGCCAAAACAAATTAAAATCGATCCAGAAGAAATCAAAAGACTCCTCAAAATTATCTACGACTACAGAAAAAAACAACTTTAGTATTGCTGAAGAAGTGTATCCAGATGAACCCGAAAAACTAGAGAGATACAAAAAACAACGGGATGAAAGAGGATTTGACGACACTGAAACTTGGCACTTAGATAAATCCCTTACTCTCTTTTTAATTCCACGTTTAAAAAGATTCATAGAACTTAATAATGGATTCCCTTCCGGACAAACTGAAGAATCTTTTAATGAAAAACTTAACTTCATTCTTAAATCATTTGAAGAATATTATTATAATGAAAATGATGAAGTATCTTTAGAATTAGAGAAAGAAAGATTAAGTAATGCTAAAAAGGCTGCTGCTTTATTAGGAGAAATCTGGTTTGATCTTTGGTGGTAACAATGAAGTTGCACGATATTCTCAAAGGCGAGGATAATAATTACTTTTTCTACAGAGAAGATAACACTGATAAGTTCTATTTTAAAACTGATAAGCTAATATACACAATTCCACAAAAAAGCTATATAAGAGGTATAGAACTCAAAATAGAACCCAATGGCCTTGAAGATGTTTCAATCAATTGCTTGTATGACTCTACATTTAGTTTTGAAGAAGCAATATCAGACAATTGGGTTAAGGTAAAGTAATGGAACATTATTACAGAGATATTCATGGCTGGTTTGATTATGAACAACTCTTTCAATTAGCTATAAAAAATTGCCCAGACAACGGAAAGATTGTTGAATTAGGATGTTGGAAAGGTAAAAGCTCTTCTTATTTAATTGTTGAAGCATTTAACTCAAATAAAAATCTAGACATTCATTTTGTTGATACTTGGGCAGGATCTTCTGAACACTTAGATTTGTCTAAGGGTACATATGAAGCAGGACTAGCTCAAGACCCAGACTATGTTTATAATGTTTTTCTTGACAATATTAACAAAACAGATTATCCAAAAAATATTCATAGACTGCATACCTTTCAAGCATCTAAACTGTTTGATGATAACTCCATAGACTTTCTTTATATTGATACTGCTCATGAATTTGAACATGTAAAAAAAGAAATTAATTTATGGTTTCCAAAAGTAAAACCTGGCGGAGTGATTGCAGGACATGATTTTTACTACCCTGGGGTCTTGTCTGCAGTAAAAGATTTTTCTTTAAAATATGGAGTAGAGATTTCTAATATCAATTCAAGCTGGTTTGGTACAAAATAATTATGGAACATTTTTATCAAGATATACAAGGGTGGTTTGATTATCAGAATGTATTTGACATTTTTATTAAATCAAGTCAGGAAAACTCAAAAATTGTAGAATTAGGCTGTTGGAAAGGAAAGAGTTCGTCTTATCTTTTAACTGAAGCTTTGAACTCAGGAAAAATGCTCGATATCTCTTTTATTGATACATGGGAAGGGTCAATTGAACACTTGGACCCTGAATGCGAATTTCATGAGCCTGGATTGTTAAATAACCCTGATCACATTTGGGAAATATTTAATCAAAATATTGCAAAGATCAATTACCCAAAAAATCTATTCAGAAGAGATACCTTTGATGCAGTTGGTTATTTTGAAGATGCATCAATTTCTTTTCTTTTTATCGACACAGCTCATGAATATGAACATGTGATAAAGGAAATTGATGCTTGGTACCCAAAGGTTAAATTAGGTGGTATTATAGCTGGTCACGATTATTTTACACCAGGAGTGAACCAGGCTGTCAACGAGTTCTTTGAATTAGTACCTCACCCACTAATTTCTTTAAATGCAAGTTGGATGGCTTTCAAAAACTTTTAATGACAACACAACTATGCTGCGCTAAACAAGGAGACAAATGTTTAGTATTGAGCTTGAAGGGAAATACGAGATCAAGATTGGCAGAACTAGGATTCACCACTGGAAATATAGTGGAAATTGTTCAGCATAGTGGAAATGGACCAATAAAAGTAAAAGTTTTTGATGGGATGATTGCATTAAGACATAGTGAAGCAGAAACTATCACTGTTGATGTAATTTCAAAATAAAAATGTTTAATCCTCACATACCAGGCATTCATATGTTAATGTACAATTCATCTATGACTTGGAAAGAACTTAGAGACAGAAAAGAAGATTCTATTAGAGAAAGCACAAGCAATCCAATGGTTAAAAATCCTAATCCATTTGTAATAAACGGTAAAACTTATAATTCATACACTGAATATTCAAATTCAGATGAACATAAAGAGTTCTTAAAATTAGAAGAAGAAGCTAGAGAGCAATATACACAAAAATCTAAAGAATATTTTGAATCTTTAGAAACAGATAATCAATTGTTGTTATTCTTCTATATCACTAATTTAATTTTTGAGAACTATTTCAATGACAAAGGCTCTTACAGAGGTTTACTTTACGATAAGTTTGGATTTGGACCTGAAGCTTATAGTTTAGGGTGCGACAGTGGAATGTTCAGTCTTCACAATGCCATCTCAACCCCAGATGAATTAGAAGAAAGATTTAATAAAGTTGTTGATCACTTAAAACTAGATATGTCCAAAAATGAATTAAACTCTTTGAGAAATATTTTTCTTCTTGGATTTGATAGCACTAAATCTTTAGAAAAAATTAATACTGGTCAACAGAAATTTGATTTTGAAAAAGACCCTGAATAAGGGTCTTTTTATGAACCACTAGCTAACCAAAAGATAAAAGATATAAAAGCTGCTATTGATAAAAAAGCAATTCCACAAATTACATATTCTAGAAACGAAAGCCCCTTCTTCATTGAAAAATCCCCCTACAGATTTTTTCTCAATAAAGAAGGGGTTTACTTGTTAAATTACAAAACTGAATGTATTTAAGTGATTGTTTCTAATTTTATCTGCATGTTCTGTTCTGTCCCATTGATGATAAATATAAAATGTTTCTTTCTCTTTTGTTTGAACATTTTTACCATCAAAATTACAAGGAACAAAACCCCATTTAATTCCCTCTCCAGTAGCACAAAATGAATCACTAAATGGAGAACAGACCATGATTTTTGGATTAGACATAAGATAGGGATACAAGTAATTTAAAGTTGCTTGATCTGTATTTGATTTGCTTAACCTATTACTATTAGTCCAAAGAAGCAAAAATAATTGACTCACCGCAAAAGGTTTACCGCCAATTGTTCCGCCATTGACAACATAATATTCCTTAAAATCTTCTTTATGGGCTGAAAGAAATGAATGATAATACTTCATGTCGTAGAAGTTCCATTCATTAGTCTTAATTTGAACACCCTCATTAACAACAAACAAATCTTTATCTGGGTGCTGTTTCATGAATTCAAATGGATCTTTTTGAATTATTACATCTCTAAAATCAACATGCATAACATATTCATAATTATCAAAGTTCTCTATTAACCATTGATAATATGACATAAATCTATCTCTAGCACCATTTAAAATAGGGTTCTTAACTTCAACAACTTGAGTAAAATACTTCTTAAAAGTGGTAATTTGTGATTCAGTAAGATCCTTGACAAAGCAAATTTTATCAAATGTCTTAAACTTAGATAAGGTGGTTAAAAAGATATCAGCATCAACAGACTCTGCAAAATCTTTTCCTTGAACAAAAGTCAATAGTGCGTTTTTCATAATCCTATTGTACAATCTAAGTGAAATGATAGTAAGTAAAACCCCTTTCAGACTTAGCTTTTTTGGTGGTGGATCTGATTTACCAACCTATTACATGCAAGAAGAAGGCTGTGTAATTTCCACTTCTATCGACAAATATATCTACATTACAGTAAACAAAAAGTTTGACAAATCTATTAGACTTAGTTATTCTGTTACTGAAAATGTATCTGAATCAAAACATCTCCAGCACGATATTGTAAGAAATATTTTGGAAGTATTTAAAATCAAAACTGGAATAGAAATTACTTCTGTATCTGATTTACCCTCTAATGGTACAGGTATGGGTTCTTCAAGCGCATTTGCTGTTGGTTTGATAAATGCTCTTTTTAAATACACTGATGGTGCTAGGCCAAATTCAGAAGCTTTAGCTCTTATGGCTTGCGCAGTTGAAATAGATATGTGTGGAAAAACTTTAGGAAAACAAGATCAATTTGCTTGTGCCTATGGCGGATTCAATGAGTTTATATTTCAAAAAAACAGTGTAATTGTAAATCCTATAAACATAAGTCAGGGAGTAAAGGAAGAGTTGGAAGAAAATATCATTCTCCTTTACACCAATACATCAAGGCAAGCAAATGATATCTTAAAAGACCAGAGCACCAACATTGCATCAAATCAAGCAACAATGAACAACCTTAGAGAAATGGTCAAATTAGCTCATATTTTCAAAGATAATGTAATCAAGCAAGATATAGCAGATTTGGGCAAAATGTTAGATTATTCATGGCAATTAAAGAAGAACCTGACAAATAATATATCTAACTCTGAGTTGGATGATTTATATAATTACTGCATGACATTAGGTGCTATGGGTGGCAAGATTCTAGGAGCCGGTGGTGGTGGGTTTATGCTTATTTACGCTGATCCACTAATTCAAAGTAAAATTAAAAAAGAATTGCACAAATATAAGCCTTTTAACATAAAAATAGGCACAGATGGTTCAGAATCACTAAGGGTATAATAAAATTATGTATGTTAACAAAGAATTACCACCACATTTAGGCGGACACGATAACGAAACACATCTCGATAATGGTGTTCTTGATTATATGATTTCTAAATACAAAATTGAATCATATATAGATGTTGGATGTGGACCTGGCGGAATGGTTGAATTAGCTGCTTCAAAAGGTTTAAGGGTTTTAGGAGTTGATGGAGACTTTACCTTAAATCACAAAGAAAAAACTATAATTCATGACTACACAAAAGGCCCAGCAGATATCAGTGAAAAGTTTGATATGGCTTGGAGTTGTGAGTTTCTTGAGCATGTAGAAGAAAAGTACATGCCTTATTATATGGACACTTTTAAAAGAGCTAAGTATGTTGTTTGTACATATGCTGTTCCAGGACAATGGGGACATCATCATGTAAATTGTCAAACTATGGATTATTGGAAGCAAAAGTTTTCAGATTATGGATTTAAGTTCTCAGCTGCAGAAACATTAAAGTTAAGAGAAATGTCTACAATGCCAGCTGTACACTTTAAGAGATCTGGAATGTTCTTCATTAATTTAACCCCATAGTCTTATATTTTTCTATAACATCAGAGCATATTCCATAACACATAGAAAGATCAGGATAAGAATGATTTTCAGGCATTACACAAATTGATCCTTGAATTAATTCCTCTCCAGTGTAAGTCCAAATGTGTCCTCTGGAAGTTAATGTGTAATTATCATTCTGGTGCCAAAAATATTCACTTTTAAAATAAGCCTTGTTCATATAGAGCAGGGCTTCTTTATTTTTGCAATGGACAAAAAGCATTTCATTATCTAAGAAATAAGGTTCTATTTGATAAGTGGGTTTGTCATGCCCCAAGAAAATCTTATCGTTAATTTTAAATAGATCTACTTCTACATGATAACCTAAACCAATAGCCCTAATTATATAATCAGGGCTATTTTCTTTTTGCTCATTTATAGAAGTGACATTGCCTCTATGAGAAATTAAAAGCATTATCTTTTCTTTGCTAATGTATCAAATTGGGTGATAACCAATTTGTATCCTAATAATTGTAATCTTTTAGTAAGCAATGCAACTTCAGATTTATCTGAGTGTGAATTAGATTCAAAATAAATCTGATCTGGGCATTTATCATACTCAATAAAATGGTCAAGAGCTGAATTCACAAGCTTACAATCGTATCCTTCAACATCAACCTTCAAATACTTAATATAATCAATTTCATATTGATCGACTAGGTTTTTAAATGTGAGGCACTTGACGTTGTCTACATTTACCATTCCCATTTCCAAAAGGTTGTAGGTGGTAAACTTAGACTTGTCTTCAGCTAGATGCCATTCGTAAGGATTGTAGTAGTAAGCCACATGAAAGTCATGTGGCTTATTTACAGTGTTACATCCAGCAAGCCAAGTACCCAATTGATGTTTATCGATTGTATCTTCATGAACATAATAGAAATCAATATTTCCCTCACCCAAATCTTCATCTGCCACCAAAGCTGCATTAACTTTGACCACATTTGGTTTGTTAGGCAATTTATCTTGATACATTTTGATTGGCTCTACAGATAATCCAACAGTATTATCATCTGCCTTTTCAATTAATGTATCAAAGAAGCAAGTACCAACTTCTACAAAGTCGTAGGTTTTCAATCGACAATTCCCCACTTATTAATTGCATCAAGATATTCTGGTCCAAAAGACTTGTCAATAGCCTGTCTCATTGCCTTAGCGCCTGCAACTGTTCCCTTTGGATGACCGTGTAAAGCTCCACCACAGTTAGCAAGATAATTGATTCCAAACTTTTCAGTAATGGTGTTAACAATTCCAGGATGCATTCCACAAGATAATGCTGGAACAACATTTCTTGCATTCAGAATACCCATTGTATTTCTTAGGTCGTTTTCATCATCACTTGCGTATCCACCCCACATTCCTGTATGAATGAAGTCAACGCCCATTAATCCTGCCAAGTAGCAAATTACACTCCAATCAATATGGAAAGCATGCTTCTTATTTGTAAGGATCTTGTCTCCACTCTTTTGGAAGTGCATGAACAATGGTAAATCCAATTCTCTTACAGACTTATAAACACCCATTCCTGACCAGAAGTTAATATGAATGCCATTACCACCTTCTTGATGGACAAACTTAACTCTATCAAGAATATGCGCTGGATCTGAATTAATACAGAAACAATAAACCACATTCTTGTCTCTAATATAATCAGAAATAAGAGATACTCTTTCTTCTAATCGGCAACACTCAGGATTAGACATAATTTCATCTTCTTTGATAAAATTAACACCACCCTCAACCATTTCTTTAACCATGTCTAGAAGAATGCTTGGGCTGATTCCAGTCTTGGGCTTACAGATACCACCCAATAAAGGCTTGTCATATGCTTTAGTAAATTCTCTTGCACCAGTAATTCCAAACTTAGGCATCTTAAAATACTTTTCAATAACCCAATCAGGAATTATAAGCTTTTCAAGCCAGCATGTTTCAATGGTGTCAATATCAAGTTGTCCACCCATTAAGAAACATAGAAGCTGAGAAACACCATCTGCAGAAAAATCAATGTTTGCTACAGGGAATCCAATTTCTACTCGACCAGATGTTTTTTCTAAATCAGGGCAATTCTTAACGACACAAGAATGATTATAAAAAAGCTCATCTGTTTCTCTTTCAAGTCTTACTAAAGGATTGCCAACACTCTGACCAATTGCAAGATTCCAAGCAGCATCCCTTACGCCTTTTGCAGATTCTAAAAAATAAAATCCCTTGATATATCTTTCAGAATCAATTTCATCTACAAAAATCATTCTTTCACCTCATATTTATCTCCAGGAACAGATGGAGATTTCACACAAATTATTGTACAGTCTTCAAGGAATTCTGGTTCCGCTATTTCATTTTTTTCAATAAGAAATATATCTCCAGAAGTTAATGATTTTCCATTAATAATCATTTTCCCAGATATCAAAACATTAATTTCTATTGCTTCTTTATGGTAATGTTTAGGCCATTTCTCACCTTTTGGATGGAATAAAATTGCCACTTCAAAATTATCAGTTTTATAAATAGATGGCTCAAAGTTTCCAATGAACCATCCTCTGAACATATTTTCTAATTTATCGATTATCATCTTCTAGTAATAAAAGTAATTCCCCAATCCATCTTATCTACACAAGTTTTATTTATTACATATCTTTCAGGATTTAGCGCATTTACAAATTTTCTTGGTCCTGGGTGATAATTTGTGTCATGTAAACACACTATTCCAAAATCGCTAAGATATTCAACAAATCGCCATTCTTTTAAAACATGATTTACACTGTGCCAACCATCAATAAAAATGAAATCAAAATGATCCACTCCTTTTGATTTCACAAATGTCATAATCTTATCAATGTCTGCTGAATCTGATTGAATTGTAAATACCTTTTCATCTTCATTGTCTAAAAATGTTTTATCTTTAATATCAACTCCAAAATAAAAGGCATCTTTATTCTTTTTACTAATTAAAATATGTGAAAGAGACTCCTCGTCATTGTTACAGACACCTATCTCTAATATAGATGTGCACCTTTCTTTTATAGAATCAAAATGTTTTTCAAATTCTTTTCTATTGCAGGGAGAAATCTCAAATTGTATGTAATTAGGACATAAATAATCCCAATCAGCATTATCTATTAAGACTGATTGTCTAATTTCTTTAAGTAAATCTCTAGAAACTATTTGGTCTATTGTAATCATAATTTTTTAGTAACGAAAGTTATTCCCCAGTCAGTATTTTGCTCACATTTCTTGTACACTTCATATCTTTCAGCTTTCAAATTGTTTACTAATTCTGTAGGGCCAGGATGAAAGTTAGTGTCATGTAAAGCAATTATTCCATCTTCAGACAAATAATCAATATATCTCCAGTCATTTAAAACTTGATTGATACTTGCTGAACTATCAATAAAAATAAAATCAAAAGTTTCAATACCATGAGATTTTGTAAAACTTAAAACTTCTTCAATATTAGATGAATCTGTTGTCAAAGTAAATGCATTGTTTTTATCATCATTTACATCTGATTTATCTTTGATATCTATCCCAAAATATTTAGTAGATGAAAGTTTGTTGTCAAGTAAAAGCTTAGTAAATGACCTTTCGTTTTTATTTCCGACACCTATTTCTAAAATTGATTTAGAGTCATTTCTAATCATTCCAAAATAATGAATCATCAAACTAATATTGGCATCTGAAACTTCTACAGGTGGTTCAAATGTAGAGGGCCAATCAGAATCATCATGGTCTGTATACGTTCTATAATCTCTATATAAATCTCTTTTAATTAATTCATCAATAGTTATCATTTTGGTTTTCCTTTAAAAACAAACCCAAATCATCTTCTGTACCAATTGCCCAGTGCTGACAATTAGGAATGTGATAAATGCCAACTTTGTATCCACCCTCTATCATTTTATTGTAAGATGGGCCAATGTAGAACTCACCATTTGGAGCTCTTTCATTAGCAGCAATCATAGCATTGGCACTTTCTACAAAATAACGACCAGATTTCCAAAAGTGCATTCCATTTAAAGAAATATTACTAATAACTTGCTTCTCTTGGATTTCTGTTACATTGCCATATTTGTCTAATTTAGCGTAACTATTCTTATCAGTATCAGCAAAATAAGTGACAACAAAAGCATCTTTGGGATAATTAGTGCAAAATGATTCAAAAGTTTTCTTGTCCCAATGCATGATCTGATCACAATTGGTAATGATTAAAGGCTCTGAGTTGTTTATTAGATCTTTTGCCAATAAAGCAGTGCAAGCTGGGCCTTCTGTAAGATAATTGACACTTATAACTTCACAGTCACAAATAGACTTTAAAATCTTGTCAATCTGGTAATCTCTGATATGCTCTTCTCTTACAATAAAAATATAATTTCCTGATATTCCTAAAGATTTAATTACAGCTTCAATCATATACTCATTGTTAAATCTAATTAATGGTTTTGGTACAGAGCTATTAGGAAATCTACTTCCTAACCCAGCCATAGGAATTAAAATATTCATAATTATATTTTACCACTTATAAAAAGACACAAAAAAACAGGGGAAGAAAAATCTTCCCCTGTTTTAAGTTTGTAGCTAAACTAAATTAGCTAACGGTGATCTTGCTAACTGCAAAATCGTTGATGAGAGCAAATCCGAGCTCTTCGTAAACAACCCATCCGAGACGAAGTCTCTTTGGATCGTCAGCTGGGAGAACGGTAATGTCTTGGCGAACTGGCATTGCACCAACGAATTGGGCAGGTGCGAGGACGTAGACAGCGTTCTTAGGAACCATGGTGCTGACGTGGATGTCTGCAGAGTAGATATGGCCGTAGAGACCGGTCATAAGGATGTCTCTTTGAGTTGCCTCATCGAAGAATTCCTTACCCCAGTTTCTGATATCCTTGTATCTTTGTGGGTGAAGAACAAC
>ENA-OSIY01001394-OSIY01001394.1-marine-metagenome-genome-assembly--contig:-NODE-1394-length-12974-cov-7.598821_pt1 | contig 12974 bp, 12 predicted proteins | sample MGYA00237884_ERZ534233 | MGnify/ENA primary metagenome ERZ534233 (study PRJEB26412, sample SAMN06343840) | marine metagenome | isolation source: estuarine water | place: USA: Columbia River Estuary... | reverse complement strand
GATAATAAGCAATTGCACGGAAAAACAGTAGAGGGCGTCAAAATTTATTCTCCAGATATAGATTTTAATCAAATCCTTAAAAACCCTTCTAACGCAGAGCTAGTTATATCCTTAAACCAATTGAGCACTGTTCGTAAAACCAGTATAATTGAGCGTTGCCTACAAAATAAGATGCTCGTTAAAACTATTCCTCCCGTTAATGCATGGATTAATGGGGAATTTAACCTTCAAAGCATTAAAGCTGTTAGAATTGAAGATTTGTTAGAGCGAGAGCCTATCACATTAAGAAAGAACAAAATAAGCAAAGAATTAAAAGATCAAGTAATCTTAATTACAGGGGCGGCGGGATCTATTGGAAGCGAGATCGTAAGACAATGCCTTTCTTTTGACCCAAAACTCGTTGTACTTGTCGACCAAGGTGAAACACCACTTTACGAAATAGAAAATGAACTATCCAGGGCTAATATAGCGATAGTAGTAGCAGACGTAAGAAATGTTTCCAGAATGGAGAAAATATTTCAGCATTTTAAACCATCCTATGTTTTTCACGCTGCCGCCTATAAGCATGTTCCTTTGATGGAAGACAACCCTTATGAAGCCATAAATACCAATGTTTTTGGCACGCAAAACGTTGCCAATCTAGCTGCTAAATACCAAGTTAAGAAATTTGTATTTGTAAGCACCGATAAAGCAGTAAACCCTACCAATATAATGGGTGCATCTAAGCGTATTCAAGCCGAGCATAAAGAAATGATAAATAATCCTCCTGCTAATTGTTCGGGCGGACCGATTAATAATGACATTTTCAAATGGCATGCTACAATTATAGGCCCAAAAGACACCCCATATGAAGGCGGCGTTTTCTATTTAACCATTGATTTCACAAGCGACTACCCGTTTAAACCACCAAAAATAATGTTTCTTACAAAAATATATCATTGTAATATTAACTCTTCTGGCGGCATATGTTTAGATATTTTGAAAGACCAATGGAGTCCTGCACTTACTATTTCAAAGGTATTGCTTTGTATTTGTAGTTTATTGGACGACCCAAATCCAGACGATCCGCTTGACCCTGAGATTTCTGCACTATTAAAATCTGATAAAGTTGCTCACGATATAAAAGCCAGAAACTTCACACTAATGTACGCATCTTGATAGTATGTGAAAAAAGTATTGCTTGTATTATCTCAATCAAAGGTCTTCCCAAGACTCTGGAACGTCAATTGTTTCTTGAGGCGAAGGATGTGCATCTATAATATATTTTGCTTCTTCTGCTGCTTCTTCTGCTGCGGCGCGCTCCACCTCTACCATTGTTACTGTTTGTATATGCGGAAGTTGTTTTTGTGTTGCCTTAAGCTTCGTTTGTTGTTGATTCCATTGTTTCAATGTCTCTCTGTGTGCCATAATAATGTGAGTGATTCGCGAAATTGTAATGCCATAAATGAATGTTGGTTGCTTTATTTTTGGCCAGTTCAATGATTCTCCATCCATAAAATCAAGAGACCCCTCTTTTTTGATGATAGCGTTCAAAAGTAGTTTTACCCATGCGTCTCTGTTGATGGTTCTATGAACAAGACTTTGATTTGTTTCCATCTCATTAACAATGTTTTCCTCCTGAACAATGCGTTCGCGTCCCTTTTTTGTCAATATCCTACTTGCGTTCCAGAACGAAATTGCACTCCATACACTTGCGGTGATTTTAATGTCTCCTGTGCCCATGACACTTTTCTGGCGCGCATCGATAGCCCGAAGATTTTTGTTGTCCATTTTAATGGCGCCGACGAGGTGTGAGATACTCAATTGTATTAAATAAAAAGTATTTCAATTTTTTGAAATACTTTTTATTTGTAGCTATTACGATATACGTCTAGTAGCAATTTTGTCAGATACAATATATATGGAATTCTCTGTCATAATAATGAATTCAGCGTCCACTCTATAAATCTTTGCAATCGGTGATGTATATTCAGATTCATTCTTAACCAGCAATTTTTCACCTCCTTCTCTTACTCCAATAACCACCTTGCTATCGTGAGATTCTGACCAATAGTCGAGCATAATTGGCTTGTCTCCTGCTATTGCGATTTTAGCACAATGTTGCATACATTGATTGCCTGGCATAGGATAAGTATCACTTTTGTCCATTATATATAGTATGTTTGAAATTAGGCTTTAAATACTTATAACCATTAAATTAAATTAAATTAACTCTAATCAAATCATCAATTACTAATCACAATAGTCTTCTTTCGTAATTTTTTAACTTTTGTAGAGACCTTACTAAGCTCATGCTCAACTAAACGTAATCCAACATTATCATATTCTGTCTCCAGCAATTTTTTCAAGAAGTTATAAATATTCTCAAGAACATCATCACTACATTTTCCAACGACAAGAACACTACCTGTACGGAATATCATGAAAGACATTTTAACACATACTTCTTTATCAGCAACTGATGCTGAAATGGGAGGTTTGCCGTCTTGAATTTTTCTCGACTCGCTATAATAAAATTCGCATTGAATTCCTGGATAAGAACAAGGGTCGAATGAACTATTGATACCATAATGATATTTCAGTCTGTTATGAAGCTTTTCACGATCTATAAAATACCCGCACGTGAAGTTTGAATTAATAAGAACAATTATATTTTTCGAATTGTCCCACGTAATATTCTTAATACCTATAGGCTCTCTTCTAAACGTATCACATAATAGTTCAAGTGTCTTCTGTAATACGCCGTCACATTGAATTCCTGGTATTTCAAGTTTGCCTGTATTGAACACCTTTACGTGAATTTCTTTGAAATTCCCATCATGTTCAATACGAAGGATCAATGCAAAACAGTTATAGAATGCTCCTTTTTTTTTACACCTATATGATGTGATATCTTTCCTTGACAATCCTATGCTTATTTTTCTGGTATCACGATATTTAATACGTCCATCGTCTTTTACAATTCGAGATAAAATATGTTGTTCACTAAAGTTTTTATTGTCAATGAGAGCTATTGTTTCTTGAAGTTCTTCTTCTGATAAACTATTAAACTTCATCTGTTTTTTAATAACCCCTACTACCGGAATATGATAAGGAATAATAGGAACATTCCAGAAAGTTTCTTTTAGTGGAATCTCACTGTTGAGAAATGAGATGGTAGTTTTAGTCGAAATGTAAAGGTCTGAACAAATAGGAGCGCCGTTGTTAATATCATGAGACACGTTTGTTGTATTATCAAGATATTCTCCAATACAAAAACTATCCCAATCGTTCTCAATATCGCCCATTTGTCTATAGGTTATTATACAGTTTTTGTTTCTTTAAATAACTAAATCAATTTTATTAACTATAAGAAATTAACGTGCTTATATGTTGAATAAAATAATTTTTTACATATTCATCATTTGTGTCCTGTAAATGTAAAATGCCTTCACAGAATGTTAAAAATCCGTCTTTCATATATTGGGGCTTGTTTGAAATAATATAGTTAATCACGTTTTTTATAATATTTCGTACATCAATTCGATAAACCGTCTCTATTTCGTTAAATTTTTTATTAGATAAATGTTTATATTCAACTAAATGTTTAACAACGTCATCCCATACATCGTTGCCAAGAATATTTTTAGTATCAATATTATTTTGATTGGATTGTAAATAATTGATCATGCTCCTGATATCAGATTTAAATAATATTTGGATGTCCGATATAGTCTCTCTCGATACGCCAATATTCTCAGTAATATTAATATTGTTTAAGAAATTTATTATTTTGTCAACTGGGAGACAATTAAATCTTAAATGAATCAGTTCATTTTGTAAAGATTCGTCAATTCTGCTAATGTAATTACAAATTAGACAAAATCTTACATTGGTATTTGGTTCCTGTATCAAATATTTAAGAGCTTGTTGAGCGTTTTTTGTCATATAATCTACCTCATCTAAAACAACTATTTTTAGTCCTTTTGAAAAAAGTGTTTGTGAATTTACAAATTGCGAAATTTGGTTTCTTACTATATCTATTCCTCTTTCGTCTGATGCGTTCAGGTGAATAGTTAGTCCTTTGTTTACTTCATCGTATTTCTCCTGATATGTCTTAATTAAATTTATAATAGTAGTAGTTTTTCCTGTACCAGGCGGTCCGTAGAATAATAAATTTGGAAATGTATTAGTCTCAATTATATTCTTCAGTATAGCACAATTGATGTCATCTAACACAATATCATCGAACGTATCTGGTCTATATTTTTCAGCCCATGGAATAGACTCGTTAAGTGTCATATTTATGTTTTACAATTGTCTTTAGTATCTTTGACAAAATTATATAAACTCATAAATTGAAAATAAATAACAGACATTATAATCATTAACAATGATTAAGGCTTCTCATACAAGTGGTTATCTTGCTATGTATATGGGTCCAATGTATTCTGGTAAAACAAGCAAACTGCTTGAATTGTACAAACAATTTGCTTTTTGTAATATTGATACTGCTGTAATTAATTTTGCAGAGGATGATAGATATACTAAAGACTCTATTGTGTCAACACATGACCAACAGACAATTCCTTGTACACTTAGTATATCGTTATTTGAAAGTTTTCCAATAGAAAGCGTAACATTTAATAAATTCTCTGTCTACCTGATTAATGAAGGACAATTCTTCCCAGATATCGTTGAATGGACGAAAATTGCGATTAGCCGTCCTCATAATAAAAGAGTCTATATATGCGGACTTGATGGTGATTTTAAAAGAAACGTATTTGGTAATTGGTTGGACCTGATTGCATACAGCGATACAATAGAGAAACTAACTTCTATTTGTTGGGACTGTCGCGAAGAGTCTGCTATATTTAGTCATAGAATGACTGGCGAAACACGTCAGAAAGTAATCGGTAGTGATTCATATATACCACTCTGTAGAAATTGTTATGAGGAGCGACACATTTAAACATTTAAAAAACGATATAAAATTGTATTTGTTATACGTGTATGTGTGATGTTGTTAATAGTATTAAAAAGAAATCGGCAAATAAAAATATAATCGATGAATCTGTAAAAATTCCTAAAAAAAGAGGAAGAAAACCAAAAGGAGGAAAAATAATAGAGACTGTCGTACCCAACGAAACGAATAATAACTCAACGCCAAACGTTATACTACATTTGAAATGTGGTTCGAATGAACTAAAAAATATTGAACTTTTTTCATCTCCTGCTTATACTTATGATGGTGAGAAGAATAATAATGGTGGCGATAAAATAGTTGCTTATCAGTTTAATGATGGAGATAGAAATTTTGGAATAGTAGAGCAACCTATCATTAAACCAAGTTCAGAACCACTTGAATGTAAAGACGAACACGATAGTGACATTACTTCTATATACCAAAAACTTAAATTGCTTTCAAACGATTTACATACAAATAATTTGTCAGACAAGCGGTCTGCTTGTTTTTGGTGTACATATGAGTTCGACAACCCGCCTATATATGTACCAAAACATGTAATAAATGGATCATATACTGTTTACGGTTGTTTCTGTAGTCCAGAATGTGCCGCAGGTCATCTGTTTAAACAGTCTGATATTGATTCCTCGTCAAAATTTGAACGGTATGCACTACTAAATCATATATATTGTAAAATATATAATTACAACAAAAACATTAAACCTGCTCCAGACCCTCGTTATACTTTGAACAAATTTTTTGGAAACCTATCAATACAAGAATATAGGCACCTTCTTAAAAACGAGAGACTTTTACTTGTTGTTGATAAACCTTTAGTCAGGTCATTACCAGAACTACATATAGATAATGACGATTTTGTTATTAATAACCGAAATGCTGGTGGGAAATTTAAATTGAAAACGCGCGACAACAAGCAAACTAAAAGTGAAATTTTAAGTAACAAATTTAATATGAGATGATATTATTTTATAATTATTATGTTTACAATTATATATGGCACACTGTAAAGGTCGTACAAAAAAAACATGCATCAACCATTGTCTATACACAAAAGGCCCTTCTCGAAAATACTGTCGTAGTCGTTGTAAAATAATATGCAGAGGCCGAACTATTAAAAATTGTTACGAGAAAAAGAAATGTAAAGTAGCTAGGGGAAGTATTAGGAAATTTTGTAGAAAAACACATAACCGTACTAAATAAATAATAGTGCGTTATATTTATTACAAGAAAATTGAATTACTTTATAGTTCATAATTATTCATAACTAATGAAATCAAATGTCGTCTTTTATCGGACCTTGTACATACTGTCATAATGTTTGTGATGACAGTATTTCAATCGAGAAAACCGTGCCAAGAAAAAAACATCCTACAAAAAAAAAGTTGTTGATTAAGCAATTTTGTAGCGATGTATGTAAGAATACGTGGTTAAAACATTCTATAACCATCGATATATCTGATAGGTTGAAGAATTCTAAACGTGATTTACCCGACGCAGTTGAAACTATGTTAGCTAGTCGAAAATGGTTAGCTCATTATGAGAGGATCGAATACAATCTTGAGAAACACGTAAGGACTAAACTGATTTGCGAATGGTACTGTATTTATGAGAAACTAGCCAAATTAGAGATTGCATTTATGACGTCTCTTCTCAGGGAAGAAAAAAAAACTAAATTATTCGACTACCAGGAAAAGATTCTTGTGTTTTGGAGAGAATTATCGAAGATTCATCTGGAACTCAACGACAATAACGGATTTAATGTATGTAAAACACACATTAAATATTATAGTGATACACAATTGAATGGTGTACATTTGTTTGGGACATAATTTAATATTAATACAAGTAAGTTAAATATATTAACGAAGAGATATAATGAACCACTTGTTTCGTGGATGGGGCACACCATACAGCATCTTTTTTATGGTCCTTATATATACTTCATTGTTCAGGCATCCAATTTTAGTTTGCCGAAAGCATGCGATACACCTACATAAGAAATATATATTGCTCGTAAAAGAAAAGGTTCATTCATTAAACAATGGATATCATTATCTGGCAATATTATGTTAATTTAATTGTCATAATATAATATATTTGTAATGCGTACACGCAAAATTAAAGCGAAACAACATACTAGAAAATGTCAATCTGCACGGATATATAAAAAATTTCAGGCTAATTATTTGCATAACGTTAAAAAAGGAGAAACAATCGGGTCTACAGCAGTATCAATACTAAACTCAAAATTTACACCACCAAAATATAAAATAACAGACGACTTTTATACATATATTAATTATGATTGGATCAACAATATAGAAAAGAAACATAGTGTACACCCAAAACATTATGTTCAGTTAGATAGTGTAAGAATTACACAAGAACAAGTATATTATGAACTAGTAGGTATTACAAAACAATATATAAAACATTCTGACACAAAAATATCAAAGGAACTCAAAAATGTTTATAATTCATTATCCAATTTAGATAATGCAACAGGTGAGAAATATTTCGAAAAATATAACAATTATATAAAAGAAACAGTATCTAATGGAGACTTCTATGATATTTTAGCAAATCAATCCAAAAACGAATTGATATCGTCAGGAACACCAATATCGTGGAATGTTATGCTTGATAATAAAAATTCTACAATATATAAGTCAACAATAACATCTCCGATACTTACTTTATACGACAATAATCTCTATGCGGATGATTCGAAGGACGACAAACTTATCAAAAAATATAAAAGATCTATAAAAAATAAGTATATTGAATATGTAAACAGTATTTTTTCTCTCTGCTTAGGAAGAAACAACAAACATAATGCGGAAGATGTATGGAATTGTGAATGTATTATGGCGAATGCAATGGACAAGCCGGATACAGATAATATGGAGGATTATTATATTATAACTAAAAATGATGCGGTCACACGTTATGGATTTGATTGGAATTCCTTTTCAAAAAAATTAGGTTACTCAACTACACCACAAACATTCATATGTACAAACGTTGATTATTTAAAAAACATGATGGCAATATTATCGACCGAATGGAACAAACCTAAATGGGTTACCTATTATTTATTCAATTGTTTTAAACAAGCAATACGTTTTCATAATAAAGGAAAGTTAATTCATTATAAATTTCATGGAAATTTTATTGCTGGTATACAAACCCCATACCCTATAGAAATATATCCTATTTTTGGATTATCTATGTGTTTCAATACATTTTTAACAAAGGAATATAATTCAAGACATGAAAATATATTAATAAATAATTATGTAAATGATTTATTTGATGATTTACTGATAGTATTTAAAAGAATTATTGGAAGAAACGAATGGCTTTCTTCGTCGTCAAAAAAACAGGCGTTATTAAAACTTAATAACATAAAACTGCTACTGGGAGCACCTACATTATTACGCGAAGATCCGCTATTAAAATATGATAGCAAGGAAGCATTTCAAAATATGATAAAGATATCAGAATGGAGGACGAATAAATATATAGAAATGGATGGCAAATCGAGCAATATCGATGTTCCGACAATTGATTGGACCACGATGACTATGACAGGAAAGCAGTCTTACAATGTAAACGCATATTATCTTCCAAATACATGTACAATATATATACCTTGTGCCTATTTGCAAGAGCCTTTTATAGATTTAACTGACAGAGGAATTGAGTATATTTTGGCAACAATTGGATTTACATTGGCTCATGAAATGTCTCATTGTTTGGACGAATTAGGTATAAAATACGACGAGAAAGGAAATCTATATGATTGGATGTCTCAGAAGGATAAAAAGATATATGACTCTAAAATTAAAAACATTTCTCGCCATTACGAGACGTTTGCAAGAAACGATGGAATTCATATGGACGCCTCGTTAAGTGTCGGAGAGAATATAGCAGACATATCAGGACTTGCTATTTGCGAAGAATATTTACAAAATATTCATGATAAAAATGGATATAATGTCCCTATGAGAACTTTATCGTTTCAGACATTTTTTGTTCATATAGCAGTTCACTCGAGACAAAAAATATATGATAAGGCAGTTGATGCACAGTTAAAAGTAAATCCTCATCCTATGGAAAAGTATAGAGTAAATTGTCCATTATCGAGACTGAAGATATTCAAAAATATATATAATATCAAGAAAAAGGATAAAATGTATTGGCCAGAAGTTAATCCTTTTTGGTAGAGTAATGCCTCGCAGACGCTTCGTCTAAAAAAATTCTAAACTCGTCAAATATCTTTTGATTGTTAGAACGAATCGATGGTTCACTTTTACTAGTAGGAATACCCATCCATTCCCTTATAATGACATCTGTTTTCATATCATGCTGAACTAGTTTTTCCATAGCAATCTCTCTCGTATAGTCTGTTTGTCTCATTACATTATCACATAACTCATTCATATTTACAGATTCTTGGAGTGACATTATACTTATCATATATGTATTTATAAAGCAGATTAAACGAAACAGTCGCAACTGGTCATAATAAAGCGGACTAAAAGATATAAATATAAGCATTTATATATTTAAATGATGTGTTTTTTATTTGAGTGTGGTATTTACATAGCAGTAGAATATACTATAACATATTTATATTATATAAATTGGAATTTATTCAAAAAAAGAGCAGAAGATTTATATAAAACGTACATAAAACAAAATTATTATGTACCTACAGAAGAAGTATTTTATTATAAAAATAATAAAGTTGTATCAAAGACATCAATCGTAGAGTTATTGATTACTAATAATTGCTGCACAATCGACTATGATTTTGTTACTTACGAAATCATCAATGATTCAGGAGAGACAAAGCGTAGGATTTTTGATAATGTTAATGACATAATTGAAGAGCTTAGCGAAAAATATCGAATAGAATGTGTGCCATCAAAGGTTCATATACTAAGCGCATTACTAGTAATTACTAGAAACAAAACAGACGAACTATATGACGTTACACCGAGAGGATTGGGAGTAGAACTTCAGACAAATAAACTATACTCACAAAGTTTTATTAACTATTTCTTCAATATAAACCCTACATCGAACTATTCCATAAAAATAATTGATAGCAATATAAATGAGATTGAGCTAGTTAATACTCCTCAACAAAGACAGGTTGTTTGTATAAAAGATGACAGTTTAGAAGTAGTCACTAATGTTACAGACATCCTTGACAATGATGCGCCTAGAAACTTTATAAATAATCTAAAAAACAAAATATATTGTTACTTGTTAAGAGTAAAAGAATAAATGATATAAAGAAAAAAAAAGGCTTATTATAATGGATAATGATAACAAAGTATCAAATACATTAAATTGTATATGGACTTTATGGGCTCATCTTCCACGCGACACGTCGTGGAAACTCCCTAGTTATAAAAAAATAATGTCTTTCAATAGTGTTGAGGAAGCAATTGTTCTTACAGAGACAATTTCACATAAAATGGTACGAAATTGTATGTTATTTATAATGAGAGAAGGAATAACACCTATGTGGGAGGATCATCGAAACAAAGAAGGTGGTAGTTTCTCTTATAAAGTGAGTAATAAGATTGTACCTAATACTTGGAAAGAACTATCATATAAACTAGTAGGAGAATCATTGATTCAAACTGGAGATAAACAAATACATGTAAACGGTATAACTATATCACCTAAAAAGAACTTTTGTGTTATTAAGATTTGGATGGCAAATTGCGATAGTCAGGATTCTACTATAATAGATGGGTCAATCCAAGGAATTGAGTCACAAGGTTGTCTCTTTAAAAAACATAATCCTGAGTATTAATATATTAAGAACAAGGTAGTGGCGCCAGACATAATTTTATCTCTCCTAGAGATGCAACATTATATTTAACAACTAATGGAAGATCATTCTCAAGATATAATTCTATTTGGTTACATAGATTTGTACATTTAATAAAATATCCCAAATTTTTCAAAGAAAAAACTCCTTGAATAATTTTATTTTCATCTTGCTTCTTCAAATACTGCATACTTCCGTCAGATTCTGCTCGCCAAACTTCTGCTTCGGCAAAACCTCCGCGGCATTTGAAAATTAATTCTGCTCCATCATTTCCAACAACTGAACGAATTTCTATTTTGTCGGATATACAAGATAGATCTCTTATAATTTTTTGAAAATCGGATGAAGGTAAATTAAGAACAGACGAGAACGTAACATGAGGCACTTCCAATTCCTCGTGTTCTGGTTCAATTAATCTTAGTTTTTGATATTTCTGTTGTTTAATATCTCCATTTTCAAATTTTAGTCCAAGATATTGTACTACTCCGTCAGTATAATCGCATTGTTCAATATAAATAGTAAGGGTATCGTCATTATCAATTGTGTTAATAAGTTTAAACAAATGTAACATGTTCACGCCTATCACAATCTTATCCATCTTACACTCAAAACTTTCAAATTGTTTTGCATCTAAGTTCAAATGTGCAAGGATTGTATGAGACTTATCCATATTGATTATTTTCAGACCATCTCGCGTAAACGTGATATTCGTCTCTAGTAGAATATCTTTTAGTGCCGCCATCAATGTTCGAAATGGAGCAATTTGAACAGTCTGAATATAAAGGATGTTTTTAGACTGGTCTGTCTCAGGCATTTCTATATAGACATTCTCGATAATGCCTTTAAATGATTATGAATAATGAATGATACAAATTATTAATTAAATGAATTAGAAGAATAGATGTATTAAAAATATGCAGGATTTACATGAAAAGATTGACGAATTAACTATTAAGTACGCAGATAATGAATATGTGTTGAGTAGATTACGGGTATTTATATTAAATCAGCTTCCAGGAAGTCTATCTTCTGCTGAAATTCTCTGTTCAGAAAGATGTAAACGCAAGGCAGAATTGGTGGCGAATGGAGACAAATTTTTTGAAGAGTTTATTTCAATTAACAAGTATTATTATTGTAGTCGACTAGAAATATTTATTAATTATGACGACATTCATTTTTCGCAGGTAAGCGAAGACGATATTATACACAAGGTCTTGTCAATGATTACAAAGCGACCAGATTTACAGTCATGGAAACACCGAATTAAAAACAATTTGATAAAATCAATAAAGGAACGGTCACCATTAAATGCTATTCCAGAATCACATACAATTCAGTCCGTTATTGGAAAATTATATCCTCATTTTTTTATTTCAAAAAACGCAGCAAAACACTTTCTGGTGGCAGTAGGAGATAGTATTAACAGCAAGAAAAATAATATATATATAGCACCTAGTTCATTGAAGCCTATTATACGAGAGATTGAGACAAATTATTATAACTGTTTTGGCAATTCAAATATATTGTCAAACTTTAAACTGAAATATCACGGGCATGAGTATAGCGAATTAAGATTTTTTAGTTGTAATATGAAAAAACACTATGTATTTGACAATACGAACATGTTAGACATGTTATGTGTAGCAAGCCACTATTCTGATCGCTATGAGAGCGCTGATAATTTTTCTAGTAAATTAGGAGACAACTTGTTGTGCCAAAATGTGTTTTTTACTAAACATCTTACTATAGAAGGTCTTGTGAAGAATTTCAAGGAAAATGCTCTTTATGAAGTGAACGGGGCTGTTGTTAAAAGTAGAAGTATGTCATTCATTCTTAAAAAATATTTTGATAAAAATAACCTTCCTACTATAATATTTCATGACGCGTTTGTTAATGAGATGAAAAAATCGTTTCAATTTGATGAAGAGAAAGATTGTTATATTGGAGTGACAAGTAGTTATTTGCCAGCCGTCTCTGCGTTTTGTTCGTTTTGGGACAACCATATGGAAGAAGACTATAAGGCACCTGAACTAGAAATAGATGAGGTCATAGCACTTTTTTTATGTGAAAATCCTTTATTCAAAACAGACTCGAGTATTACGTTTGAGTTTATTTTAGAATTATTGAAACATCATATGGCACACGATTTAATTA
>ENA-OSIY01001392-OSIY01001392.1-marine-metagenome-genome-assembly--contig:-NODE-1392-length-12985-cov-6.485978_pt1 | contig 12985 bp, 15 predicted proteins | sample MGYA00237884_ERZ534233 | MGnify/ENA primary metagenome ERZ534233 (study PRJEB26412, sample SAMN06343840) | marine metagenome | isolation source: estuarine water | place: USA: Columbia River Estuary... | reverse complement strand
TGGTTCTAAATTATGAATCAAATTTTTATCAATCATTTTTAAGGCTTTTGGACGTGTTCTTAGAGGCAATCTATCAAACTCAAGTAATCTGTAAGAATTAGAAATTTGTTTGCAGATGTTGTAAGTATAATTTTTCTGAATAAGTTTGAGCTTCTTATATTCTTGTACTTGCTCATTTGTAAGGGATAATTTTGTCTTTTTTAAGGTTTTATCTATTACTACGTGATTTTGCCTTGTCGATATAAATTTACAATCTTTTATGGCATTTCTGACAGTAGATTCACTTTGCCCTGTATAGAAAGATATAGTTTCTATTGCTACTGGTCTTTCATCTTCATAACGAGCAGCAAATATAGAAATCAATAAGTTCTTGACAAATTTTAAACTTTGATCTTTGATAGTGTTAAGTGGAATTGCTACTGGCTTTGACCTAGTAATTTTTGGTTGTAAACGATTGATGATTTTGTTTATAGAAAATAAACAAACAGTCTTTTTACCAAATTGTCCGTGAGGTTCAGTCCAGTAAAGATTAGTCCCTTTTTTGATTTTTGCATAAACAACAGAAGATGAATGCTGAAATACAATTTTGGAAATATTTATAATTTCTTCAATAGGGACAATGCCTGAATTATTGACATCTACTAATTTTGAAATAGCCCAAAGTATGTAAACATCAACTTCATTGTGATTTAGAACTTGGGCTATTACTTCAGGATTCAGGATTATCGTTTTGGACATTATTAGCTAAATCTTCTAGTATCTTATTGGCTCCAGACCAAAAAATATACTCATAAATTTCTTCATCAGTATATCCTGGTTTTTCTGCTAACATGAGCTGACTAATAAAATGAACTTTATTAGCAGTAAAACCTTTGACTAAAATATTTACTGGAATTTCTCCAGGAGCTTTATCTAAGGTATGTTTTAACTTTTCAATTATATCAATGCTGTTCATTTATTTCTTCTATTTTTACTTTTGCTTGTTTTATAAATGCTTTCCATAAAGTGGTGAGTTCTTTATAATTTTCTTTATGCAAATTGTCATCAATTTTAAGATACAGGCTATCAGACCAAAGTATAAATTCTGGGTGATTATTTGTCATGCGTTCATATTTTTTAATCTTCTCTGAAAAGGCAATTAGGAAATTAACTTCACTTAAGCCTCCAGGATAATTACTTGCATTGTTTTCTTTATCTAAATATTTCTTTATATTGCTATTCATTTCACGCATAATATACTTGACATCAAAATCTACAGTTTCAATGTCAATATTTGCATATATAGCTAGTTTTTGAATAGATTCTACAAAATTAAATCCTTCAACATCCTGAACAAGTTTAATCAAATCTCCGGTAGCTCCACACCCGAAGCAATTATATGTATTTGATTTAGTGTTTACTCCAAAAGAAGGATTTCCATCATCGTGATCTGGCATTGGACAACGTGTATTAGCCCAATCACTATTTTTAGATATTATGAAGTCAGAATCATAAGCAGACTCCATAAACTCCATAATATCTATTGATTTGATCAAGTTGTCAATAAAATTACGAGTAATTTTAGTGTGACTCATACAACATCCATTCTGGCACTGAAAGTTCTCTATCATCGTCTAAATTGACAGGAGTGAACTCTTCTTCTTCATCAACTTCAGTGTCAAAAACTTTATCATCAAATGCCGAACCAGGAGGACGCTTGATAGGAGTCTTTCCATCTGGACGACTAGAAGATGGAACTTCTTTAACTGTTGTATTACCAGTAGCAACTCCGTGTAAAGCAAGAATTTGCTGTTGTTCTTCTTCGTCTAACTCTGTAACTTTGTTATATTCACGATTCATGCGAACAGGAAAAGGATTGAACCAAGCATCACGCATTTTGACCGGATGAAGAACACAATATCCATGCTCTCTGTTAGGTTCCATTGCTATTGCATAGGTACAAAGGTGCATCAAATTTTGTCCACCAGATGCTGCAGCCTGATCATAAGACATAAATTTCTTATCATCCTTAGACTTACGAGTATCTCTAATTGTCTCACGATTAATCTGCTGGGCTGTCAAAACTGGAATGTTATATCTTTTTGCAAGCAAGAATAATCCTTTGACTGCTTGAGATTGATTTTCCCAATCCTTTGCTCCATTGGCTGCTTTACGAACAGTCATATTTCCAATATAGTCAACAACAAGAAGATCTGGTTTGCCTTTTGTAGCAATCAATTCTCTAATTTTTTGATCAATATATTCAGGCGTAGGATCTTCCATATTTACATCATATTCAAAATATGGTCCACCTTCTTGACTCTTCAATCCATCGTGAATTGCTTTCATTTCATCAGGTGAAAGATCAGTTCCTTTGATTTGATCATAAGGAATTTCAAAACTTAATGAAACATGACGAAGTAAACAAAGCCAAGAGTTCATTTCAAAAGAAAGATAAAGAACTTTTTTCTTGCAAACTTTATTAGCATGAAGGGCAGAATTAAGTAGCATTACACTCTTACCACCAGAAGAAGGCGCCAGAAAAACAATAATTTGCCCAGGCATCCATCCAAAAGTTTTAGAATCGATGTTGCTAATACCACATTCAATACCCTTGAATAATTCAGGTTGTGTTAGTCTCTTTTCATATTCAAGTTTAAAGTATTCTGCACTATTAGATACATCAAAATTCTGCTTATCAGTAAAATTGTCAGAAAGTTCTAATTGAATCTCATCGAGTTTTTTCTGAATTGTATCAACAGTACTTTTGAGGTCACCATTGGCAAGTAAATCACTAGTTTCTTCAAATGCTGTTGTAAGAGTTCTAAGTCCATTGTTTTTCTTTAACAGAAAAAGAACTTCATGGAAATCATTCTCATCAAAATCAAAATTCTCTACTTCATCCCATAGAGTAATGTATTTTCTTCTAATATTTTCTGAAGTCTTTCCTTCGTTCATTGAAGATTCGAGAACAAAGCCTGTAAGAAGACTACCACCACTCTTTTGCCAATAATTCATAACAAATTCAAAGAGTTTGCTGGTGTAAGAATATTTATCATTAGGTTCTATATGAACGAAATGATCTTTAGTTAAGTGTCCTGTTAAGGCTTTATCCATACACCTGACATTTTTGGTGATGGATGATAAGCACATAATTTCTAGTGTTCTTTGATCTTGTTTCATCTTGTGTAAGGCAATCTTATCGTTAAGCAGTTTCGAAGTAAAGAACCCCAACCAGAACCAGTGCTAATACCTGAAGTTCCATACGTCAATAGAATAAAAGGTTTACCAGAATTAACTCTAGATTTAGCAAGTCTATCTAAATTTTGTGGAAATTGAGGATGAGTATGTTTGTATTGTTCAATTCCATCTATTGCTATCAAGTCTATATTTTTGAATTCTTCATTCATTTTGTCGAATTCATCTTTCTTGTCGTAATCACTTAAAATACTTATGATTTCAGTCCAATCATAGTATTTAGCAGACAAGCCTTTTTTGATTGCAGATTGAACTAATACTGCACCAATAAATGTTTTGCCACTTCCATTTTTGCCGTCAAAAATTATAGAATGAAGTGGACTCCTTATATTGCCTGAATGACGAACAGTTGGAGGATCATTATTTACAATGTCCACTAAATGCTTCTCAAAATGTTTTAGGAATGTGTAAACTCGTTCACTATTGATTTGTTCAATACCTAATTCTCTTCCGTGAGCATCAGTACGAGTATTCCAATCATCTAGAGTTCTTCCAACATAAACTCTAGGAACATTGGCCTTTGCATATAATTCTTTGAGAAATTTTTCTTTCTCACAAGAACACATTGCAGCCTTACCCTTGTAATTAGTAGTGTATCCAGAATAATCACAAAGAGCGCATCCGATACCTTTGTTCATCTTGTATCTTCGGGCGCCTTCTTTTAATTTTTCTACATTTAGTCCAAGTATATCTGAAAAATCAGCATCAGCCATTACAAATCATCCTCGTTTCTATTGTATCGCTTAATTTCAAGATCGCTACTTGACGCATTTCTAGCTCTTTCACTAGCCCAGGATCTCAAGAATTGTATTTCTTCTTTCATAAGTTTTGACAACGGAACCGAGTCTTGTATAGCATTTACAATGTCAGTTGTAATGATTTCTCTTTTACTATCACTAAAGGCCTCATATAATGCAGCTTCTATGGCTGCTTCAATTTCAGCTCCAGTAAAACTTTCTGACAAATCAGCTAATAATTCTAAATTAAAGTTTTTAGGATTTCTGTTTCTTTTCTCAAGATGTATTTTGAAAATAGTTTTTCTTTCTAGTAATTTGGGAAGATCTACAAAGAAAATTTCATCAAATCTTCCTTTTCTCAATAGTTCAGGAGGAAGTGAAGTAACATCATTGGCAGTAGCAACAACAAATACTGGAGATTGTCTATCCTGCATCCAAGTAAGCCAAGATCCTAATACTCTTGAAGTTGTTCCACCATCAGTACTTCCTGAAGCTCTAGTACCAGACATACCTTTATCTATCTCATCACACCAAAGAATACAAGGAGCAACACTTTCTGCAACTTTAAAGACTTGTCTCATGTTTTGTTCTGAGCTACCAACAAGACCACTAAATACTTTACCCATATCAAGTCTTAATAGAGGGAAGTTCCAAAAAGAAGAAATTCCCTTTGCAAATAATGATTTACCAGCACCTTGAATTCCTACTAGTAATATACCTTTTGGATTTGCTGGTAATCCATATTCTAAAGCTTCAACAGAAAAAGCATCTTTACGTTTTTCAAGCCAAGATTTTAATCCTGATAAACCACCAATACTATTCATATCTGTTGGGTCATTAATCCAATCTAATAATCCAGATTTACGAATAATATCTTTCTTTTGTTGGATAATTGATTCAGGCAATAAAGATGTATGCTTGATCATACAATACGTACAAACTTGCTCACACTCAGATATTGTCAAACCTCTAAAGCAATTGACTACATTGTCAAGTTCATCTTTGGTATATGAGGTTTGAAATTTAGCAGCAAGTTCAGGTCTTTTAGATGCTTTTTCAAGAAGATGAGAAATCTTTTCTGCAATCTCATCTTTATTAGGAAGTGGGAAATCAATTACGGGAACAGACTTTTCTAAATCTGTTGGAAGTTCTAATGTGGAAGAAAGGATGATTATTGCTTTATTCTCTGTTGAAAATTCAAAGCATAAATTCTTTAATTGGCGGACAACCTTAATCTCAACTTGCCCACGATAATTTCCAGAGCCAAAAAATTTATTGTAATCTTTAAGTACTAAGATACAAAATTTATTTTTAGGAACAATAAGTTTTTTAAACCAAGATAAAACTTCTTCTTGATCTAAAACACATTCAGATGCTTTTGCTGGTAAGAATTCTGGGAAAGTTGAGTGTAATCCAGAAACAATATCCCATTTGAGTAGATCCCAAGAAGTATCAGCCTTGGAACATAAATTTTCCAAAGCTGACAGTACTCTATTTTCTTCTTGAGATACTAAATATATAACAGTTCTTTTAGATCTGACTAGTAGTTCAAGTTCTTCAATTGTTTCTATGCTATCCATTTAAAAATTTATCAAATTGAAATCTTGGTTTTCCAGGATAATCTTCATCTCTCCACCAGGTTTCTTCCTTGTATTTAGCCGTGTATTTAATGAATATTTCACGCCAATCAAGTAAATCAAATTCAGGAAGATATGGAGAACGAGAAATTGATTTTTGAAATGTATCTGAAATAAGTTTCTTTTCTTCAGCATTACCTTTAGAAAGAGTTTCAAAAAGTTGATTCAATCCAGAAATAAAATCTTCTTTACTGATATTGTTTGCATGAGCATAGTAAGAACAAACTATAGGAATTCCATACTTAGAGAATAATTCTTTTGATCTTCCAAGTTTAGCAAGAGTTCTCACTTCATCAAAAATATCGATCAATGGTGTAGAGCTGTTTGTATGTATTACGTCTTGATAGTAGCGATTGAGATAGTGTGGAAATTCGATAAGCAAGAAATGTCCAGATCTTTGCATAATTACAGTTTTATTTAAGAAGCACCAATCTATAAATTTCTTTGTCCATTCATTTTTATCGAGTTGATTGTCTTCCATAAAATCAGCAATAATATTGATAATTTTGTTGTCAGAAGTATATGTAACACGATAAACGCCACTGAACACTCTCTTATATTCATTAAAGAAGTAATCAGTGAAATTCTTAGCTGTCCAGTCTTTAAGTTCTTCTGGAGCTTCTTTAAGAACTTTAGCAACAGGCTTCTTACGCTGACGTTTGTTTGCTTGAAATGGATTTACCAGTTCAGTCTGTAAAGGAATGTGTTGCATATAAATACCTTTCACGAAATCATAAGTGGGATCTTTTACTGTTTTCATCTTTATGTGCTTACGTCAAAATCTTGCATATCGATAATATCATCTCTTGAGACTAGTCTAAGTCTAGCAATACCTAGTTCTTTGTAAACAAGATAATTCAAGGCAGAAATTTGAGAAAACTTTTCAGCAGAGTGAGTAATTAGTATTACTTGCAAACCTAATTCTTTTATGTATCTATCTAAAAATATGAGTAATTTTTCCATTACTCCATCTTTTGAAACAGCAGACAAAGCTTCATCCAAAACATAGATGCCACCATAATTATTATAGGTTCCAAAAGCAAAACGTAAGAGGACACTAATGATCTCTAGTACGCCTCCTCCATTAGAACCCTTAATTGGACGCTTTACCAACTTGCCATTTACCATCTTTTCAATACAGGGCAAAATGGTAAACAAGCCAGTATTTTCACCTTCTTTAGTACTGACTTCTTTCATCTCCATAGTGAAAATGTAATCTTCACCATAAATTTCTTGCAATGCTGCAGTAACGATTTCTTCAATAGTTGCAAGAGCTGCAATTCTTGTATCAGCTGCTTTTAAACGCAAAAATATCTGTCCCTTTTTATTATGATCTTTTTGAGTTTCAAGATCCAATAATTTTGTCTCTTGTTCTTTTAAAAGAGCCAGAAGGGTATCACGTTCAGCTTCAAGTGCAATAAGATGTCTTTCAATTTTATTGCACTGTTTCTTGATTTCAGAAAATTCCAAGATTATTCTCCTGTGAGCTCTTGGAGTTTCTCTTCAACTTCCTGAAGTTTTTCTTCTAATTCAGATTGCTTTGTAGCCATTAATTTTTTAAGATCCTTTGGCTTACAACCATACTTTTCTTCACAAGTATCTACAAGTTCTTGAAAAGTAATTTCCAAACTATCAAGCTGCTCAGTTAAAGCCTGAACTCTTCCTTCTGCTTTACCTTTCTTATTCTTGTAAGATTCAATTTGGTCTAAAATTTCTTGTGCGGTCATTTTTCATTTACCTTTCTAACAGCATCTATCACAATATTGGTAATTTCTTCGCTGATATCAGATTGTTCAGCCATTACCTTTAAAGCAGCCAGTTTATCATCTAAAGTTGTAAATTGCCAAGAGTGTGTTCTCATATTTGCAACTTTTATCTTAAATTCCAAGGTATCTTTTTTCAAATCTTTAGCTGCTTTCATTTCTTCCAATTTAAAAACTTCACTAGCTGGTTTTGCAGATTTAAGCTTAATATATTCTTCATCAAGTATTTCACCATCAAGAGTGTAATCAAGAATGAGAATTTCTATATCTTTTTCCAAATTGTCTCTTGAGGCAGAATAACGACTAATTGCTCCTGGATTGATAAAACGCTTACCATCACTTCTAGTTTGCTTCATTTCGTGATGAATATGCCCAGAAATAACCAAGGAAGTATTTGGATGTAGTGAAATGTCTTCAAAAAGGAAAGTATATTCTCCAAAGCGATCAAGTTTATTTGAAATTGAAGCGTGACAAACCCAGATAATTGCTGATGACGTAGTTAAAAGACCAGCTTTTATATCTCTATCTAATGAAGGATGATAATGGGCAAATGAAATTCCTAAAGATGGTGAATAATCTGTTTTGACTAGACAACCAGCAGAAATAAGAGTTCCCAGAGCTGTTTTTTCAAGATTTGATGAACTATCTAGGTCATGATTTCCTACACAAATATAAATAGGAAATGACCAAGGTTTATTACCGTTTGGACCACCATTAAGAATATTCAATGTTTGATTGCGAAGTAAAGCTCCAACTTCACACACTTCGAATAAATCTCCAAGAAGAACTACAGCATCGAGCTTTTTTTCTTCAGCAATTTCAAAGCACTCAATTAGCTTTGTTCTAATTGCAAGACTGTAATCATCAAGTCTATTTTTAGGCTGTTTATCCATCAAGTGAATATCACCTACAAACATTACTTTATTTCGATTGATAAGATTTTTCATTGTACACTTCCACAAACATCACAGACTTCAAAATTGTCTTTCAAATATTTCTCAAGAGTTTTGATCTGATCATCACAATCTGAAATTATTTCATTTTGTTTTTTAATTGCTTGATTTTTTACTTCAATATCTGATGAAATTTCACTTATATCACTATCTAAACTGATGATTTCTTCAAGACAAGTATGTTGACTGACGGATTCAGTAATTAGATTGCCAATTTTACCTTCAGCAATTTCGTAAAAGATATTATATTTATCTTTGGTAATTTTGTATTGTTCTCGTGTCTTATGAATATTCTCATTCAGGATAAGACCTTCAGAAATATCATTGTATTGCTTTTCCAAAACCGGAATATTGTTTAGCAGAAATTGATATATTGATTCAAATTTCTCTTTTTCATTCTTACAATCATTGAACTGTTTTCCGATTTTTAAGTATTCTGAATAAGCATTGTTTATTTCATCAATTTCTGCTTCGAGAGCTTCATATTCTGATATAAGCTTTTTGAATATATCTAAATTTTCAATCTTTTCATCAAGATCTGAATATGGCTCAAGTTTAGTTTTTGTGTTTTCAATTTCAGTAGAAACTCTTTTTATATCTCCTGAAATTTTATTAACTTCTGAACCAAGTAATGATGCTGCTTCTTCAAGATCATCAATTCCAAGGAGACGTGATACATCTTTTGGTAAAGCTTCGTCACTCAAAGTAATAAGAAAAAACTTTTCTTCTTGATTAGCTAAAGCAAGAGCACCAGATAAAGTTTTTGGCATATAGCCTAGAAAATCTGATACATCCTTGGGAATATTTTTTGAAAATCTAGAATGCTTTACTACTTCTTGGCCTTCTATTTGATATTCAATTTCATTCGTGTCGCCTTTGGTGCGAGAAATCCAATCTCCATTTTGAAATGTGATGGTAATTTTTGCATTTTTCTGACCATCTCTGACATCGTGCTTTCGAAAATAATCTTGAAAGACAAGATGAAAGCTTCTTGAAATTGCTGATTTACCACTATCTGAACTGCCTGTGAACAAATTAAGTCCAGTTTTTAATTCGAAATAGGTATCTTCATGATTTTGAAAGTCTTGAATACGGACTGATTTAATATTTCTATTCATCTCACTAGCATTGTAGACAAGATATCTGGAAAATGCAAGTCTACAAAATCTGTTCTAGCTCGAATAATTGAACTTGGTATATCAAAAACATTAGGGATCTCAATTTTATATAATTCCGCTTTGATTAACTTTATTGGATTATTAGTCATAGGGCAACATTTATTTGTTTTCCCATTATGAAGTTTATTACAACTCATACAAAGAAATTCCGCAGATTTAAAATATGGAATGAAAAAATCAACTGTAACATCAAGCTCTATTTTACGAAACTTAAAATATGTATGATTATTAAAATCTTTATAATTATCACATATCTTTCTAAATGTATTTCCTTTGTTGTCTACAGTTAAGGTTGATGGTATTTTAATTTCGTATTCATTTGGAAAAACAAATTTAGTATCAGAAAGCATACCAGGAACAGCCAAACAGCATAGGAGTTCATTGTTTATTTGTGAGAATCTATATAGTGCTGGCTTCTTCATTGGGGGAAATTGTGAAAATAAGTATTGATCGGGATATGTTACTTACAGAATTATACGATTTACGGGCAATTTTGACAGAAGCAGCTTTAGAATCTGATGAAGCAAGAAAAGGCAAATTAAAACTTGATGAGATTTTGACTATGATTATGAATAGTCCACAGTCAGATAATAACTCATCATATCCAAAGCCTAAATTGAGGAGGGGATAATGACACAAGCAAGATTGGAAGAAATTTTATCTCAAGAAAAAATTACTAATGAAGAAATGGGTGAGATGCTTGGAGATATGTTCCTGTCATTTAGCAAACATTTTAAAGAAATTAAAAGCCAAATGAATGAACTTTGTGAAGAAATGAACGGATTAAAAAAAGAAATCCAAGCTATAGAAGAAAAATCTAAACTTGGATTTGGAATTATATTAGAGGATGAGGAAGACTAATCTTCTTCATCATTCATCTGAACTCTTACTAAAAATGGCTGATCAGTCTCGTAACTAGCCCAAGTAGAAGAATCAATTTGATAAACATCTGTACTTCCCGTGTATGGACAAACAATATTAGGTTGATCTTCTTTACTGTTCATAACAACATTAACTACAGCTAGTCTATTGCGATCTTTCTTTGCTGCTGATTCGTTCAAAGTAGTGTCAAAGCTAGCATCAATAATACCTAAAGATCTTTCGCCTTCTTCAGCAAGATCATCATCATCCATATCATCTAGAAGGTCAATATCATCTACAGGAACTTCAACTTCAATAGTAACTCCATCACGAACAACATACATCTTTTCAAACTTCATATTATGGGAATCGTCATCTACTCCCATTAATTCATCCATAGCAGCTCTTGTTTGTGCTTCAGCTGTCTTTTCATCTACAATTACGCCAGCAACTTTTCTTTCTTCCATCTTGTTTCCTATGCTATATTTTGGTAAGTAAAATCATAAAGATTGAAATTTATCTTTATTGGATAATTTAATCCGCCAATAGGAATGAATGTAAATATTTCAGGCACATTCTTTTCTACTTTGAGACAAAGTACATCCTCTTCTTCTTTTACGGATACAAATTTAGTCATAGTAATTTTACCTCTATGTGAAAATACAAGCAATCCATCACCACCACGAGGAGAAAAAGACATTTTCATAATTCCAGATTTATGAGGAATTACAGTTAACTTGATGTCAGATCCATATTGTCCAAGAACTGTGCCATCAATTTTCTCTCCAATAACTACAGAAGATGAGATTTTCATATAAAGATCAAGAGATTTTTCTAGCTTATAATCTAACTGTAAAACGTCAAGATAATTGATTGGGTTATCTTCTACTCCTAATCTGCATATAACCCTATCATTTTGTTGAAATTCGCCTTCAATTATGCCTGATATAGTTTCTTCAGGTTGTAATTTGCAGTAAATACTCAAAGCAGAAGTAGATTGTTTAGCAGTGAAGAAATTTTTTATTGAAAATGCTCCTGCTCTATCTGGTAAAAAATGAGCATTAAAAGATTTTTTTAATGATTTTACTTTTAGATCAGAATTCATATAAAACTTTTGTGGTTGATCAGTTCCATTCTTGTAATGAACAAAATATCTGACTCTTGTATTTTGAGTGTATTTCTTATCGTGTAATATTCCCGACTTGTTTATTGTTTCTGGGTTGTTCAAGTATAACAAATAAGATGTTTGTTGTGAATTTAAAACAAATAAAGCCGCAATCAAACATTTGATCACAGCAAATAACTTAAGAGAGAACGCCATTGTTAAACCCTCCAAGGAATAACGTTAAACTAGCTTTAATATTCTAGATATAAAGGGCTGAAAACTCCTAAAAAAGAAAAGTAATCATATCTCTAATTTGGATCTTATTTATGTTCAATTTAAAAAAATACGTATTAGCTGCAGATTTATCCACTAAAGTATCTCCTGAAGACATTCCAGGAAGAACAGTTGAAGAAAAAGCTGCCTATATTTCTGAATACCTTGATAGAGAAATTGGTGAAAAATTAGCAGCTGGAGAAATTGGCATTGAGGCTGCATACAAATTATTAGCAGAAACAAAAGTATCAGGTGTACCACAACAATTTGAGTTCCTTGAAAAATACAGAAGCAATATCACATCTTTGATTCAATCAGCTTGTACTATCAAAGAACAATTAGAGCAAACAGGTTTAGATCAAAATCAAGTTTCAGAGATTATCATCAAGAAATTATTAGAGCGTGTCAATCAAGTATTTATTCCAGAATTGATTGAGTTAAGTAGAACATCAAAAAGAAATACTCCTGAAGCCACTGAAATTTTGGGAAGACTGCCAGATTATCAAGATCCAGACCAAATCGCTTCTATAAAAACCTGGATTTCAAAAGAAGTTCAAAAAGAAATCAATGAAATTATTGATGAATTTAAAGAAATCAAGAGTCGTGCCTTGCAGATACCTAATTTTGATGAAAATGATTTATTAGTGATGGTTACTAACACACCTGTTGAAGCACTTAAGATTTTATTCCCAGACAGAAGAAAGACATCTAAAAGCCCACTACCATCAAAGTTTACTGATCCAACAGTTATTCAAAACGTAGAAGCAATAAACGAAGAAGTGCAGAAGCTAGTTAAAAAAACCAATGTCAAAGGTGAAAGTGGTTGGACAAAAATTCTTGCATTATCTGGAAAAATGAATGAAGAAGAAATTGCTAGATGGAAGAAATTGATAGACCATCCTGTGAATTTTAACTTATATGAAATGATTAAGAACGCTGGATTAATAGAAGAGATAAAAGTTGAAAAACCAGAAGTCATAAAACAAACTGGTTTTAGAAGTACAGAATTGAGAAATACATATTATAGAATTTTCAGACCAGAATTTGATCCAAGTACAGGTTTACCCTTTTTATCACCATCAGAAATGAAATACCTTGAAGAAAATTTTCCTGGGCAAGATGTCAGAAATATTCCATTTGAAGTAGACAAAAGAGTTAACTTCATTAAACGCTCTCAAATGACATTAAGAGACAACTACGCAAAAGATAGACTTTACGAATTTATTCAAGAAGGTTATGAT
>ENA-OSIY01001390-OSIY01001390.1-marine-metagenome-genome-assembly--contig:-NODE-1390-length-12994-cov-14.958582_pt1 | contig 12994 bp, 20 predicted proteins | sample MGYA00237884_ERZ534233 | MGnify/ENA primary metagenome ERZ534233 (study PRJEB26412, sample SAMN06343840) | marine metagenome | isolation source: estuarine water | place: USA: Columbia River Estuary... | reverse complement strand
GAATAATCCCATAATTTTTGGTTTTTGGTTTGTTAATAAATATAAATATAAAATTTTAAAAGTTATTCTTCACCATATAATGACCATTTTTTCTCTGGTTCTGGTTGTATAACTCTCTCTTCGGTATCTATAATGTACGTGAATCCTTCTCTAGCATCCATATAGAACTGCGTATTACCGGTCTTTTGGTAAACATACTCCAATACTTCAGTTAGAGATTGTAGGGTGACTTGAGGGTTGTCAAGAGGTTGCCACCTATCTCCAGGTGGAACTCTCTTAGCAATTTTTGTTTTAACCTCTTCTTGTATGATTTCTAATTGTTTTCCCATACTATTCAATTACTCTTAGTACTCTACTTTCTTTAGCACCACTTACTTTGTAATCAATTTGAACACCTGCTTTTTCAAAATCCTTAACAACTCTTGCTTCCGCTTCGGTTACTGATTGTGCATCTACTAAATAAATTTCTTTATTTTTCTTTTCTTTACCATTTTTAAGTGTGGCAACCACCACTTCAACTGCAACTTCAAAATACTTGTTCATACGTTTTTTTGTTTAAATTATTAATTATAAGTCCAAAGATACGAAATCTTTCTCAATTTTCCAAATTTATTTTAACTATTTTTTTTAATAATTTAGCGTATTCAATATGCCCTTCACTTGTCATATGTCTATCACTGCTAATATTTGGATATTTGCTTTCAAAATAATAGGAATCAAAGTTTCTTTCCAAATAATTGGATAACACATCGTTATTTTCAACTGATATTATATTTAATTCATCCAATATTAAATCAATATCGTAATAAGTTACATCATATATATTTGTGTGTAATTTATAAAAATGTTGTTTGTTTGTATCATTAGAATATTTATCAATACGTTGTCTTAATTTAATATAATCCAAACCATTTTTAAACATACTATCACTACTCCACGGAATAATATATAAAACAATTCCTAATGAATCACAATACTTTTTTAATTTGTATACTTCATGTAATAAAATTAATAAATTAAAATCTTCATCAAAAAAATTATTAATAAAAGTTTTCTTAATATCACTAGAATCATCAAATTCAGTAAGAACACATCGATGTTTATCTATGTTGTTTATATAAGTTTCTACTCTATTATGATTTGGAATTTGAAACCATATTTCTAATTCGGTTACGTCTTTACTATCTGATTGCCATTTGTATATGAAATGGTATATGGAATTTATTGAGGTATAGATACCCTTACCACCTCCTGCTAAATTATAAGATTCTTTATAATTTAACATATCACTCAATATCGATGGCCAAAGATATGGTTTGATAAATTCTCTAAATTTAGGACATAACCAATCTATTTCAGTATGATATTTTTCAAATTGAGTTACATCTATATTAGGAAACTCTAAATTAAATATTTGTGGATTATTAAACCCACCTCCACCTGTATAAGAACATCCACCTGCAACTAAATATTTATTCATATTTTAATCCGTAAAATTCGTAATTTTTGTGAATAGACTCAGTATCTTTAAATGTAATAGCTTCAGATTCATCTCTATATATTGCATCAACAGGACATTCAGGTATACATGCTCCACATTTGATACATTCAATTGGGTTTATATACATTTGTTTACCAACCTTTTCTGCATCACTCATCCCAAATACTTCTCTGCCCAACCCATCTATTATAATTGGGCCATTGATACAATCTACTGGGCATACAGTAACACAGCTAGTATCTATGCACCCATCACAGCTTTTTCCAATAATAAAACTCATTAATATTCGTATTCTTTTTTAGGACCTGTTAAATTTCCGTTTAATAGAAATGAACAATTAAAACATAACATTCTTAAATTATCATATTTGTGATTACATCTATTACCATCAGCAAAATCTAACACTAACGGAACTTTACCATCAGTAATTCTTTTTTCCTCAAACCCACAACTATTACACTTTTCTAACATATAACCATTTAGTAGTAATCTTTGTTTTAATTTCCAAATTGGATAATCTGGGTATTTGCCTGCAACAATATCATCTAATGAAAATTTACCTCTTTTGATATTAAATCCTTTACGAATTCCTTTACCATCCGGATTCTTTAAATTTTCAAAAATACCATATTGTCTTGCGTATTTTTTATAGGTGTTGTATGATATACCTAACACTCTTGCGGCTTCCATTGCTGAACGAGCCTTTGATTGTGCATCTTTGATTTCGGATTCCATTATAGGTTTAGCACCTAATCCTCTTTTCATCCTCCTACTATTACCAGCCAAAGAAAGATTCTTAGTTGGGTCAAAGTTAGGAAATACTTTTTCCTCATTATTCATATTTTCCATAGTAATCTACATTTTATATAAGTATACTATATTTAAATATTAAGAAAATTAATTAATTTGAATGTGTCATTAAGACCATTTGAAAAAGCTAACTTTAATATTAAATTCCTATTGTTTATAAATCTAATTTTATTATTTTTAAAATAATCATTTAAATCAACTGATTTTAAATTAATCAAATTGGTAATTATTTTATCGATTCTAACTTTAGGGTCTAATTCTAAATCATACGAGTTATCAAGTATATCATCAAACAAATCAAATCCCATATCTCTTAAACATTTTAAATTATATGGATATGTAACGAATAGTGGTAGTTGATAAAATAAAAATGGTTTTAATGATTTTTCAGTAAGAGTATTATATTCAAATATGGTTGGACTATAATGTATATTTTCAGTTACTAAATCTACATACGCATCTTTAAAAATGTCATTATGATGTAAATCACCTGATATGTTAGCGTTTTGGTTTTCATCCCAACCTAAAAAGAAATTATCTATTTTAATTGGTAACTTTGATGCTACATTAGTATCCCAATAGGTTTTATCCATATATTGGTGAAAGTATGTAATATCTTTATGTTCTTTATGAATCGTATTATTACTACCATAAAAAAATGCAGAAACTAAACCATCATTTATTAAATTATCTTTGAATAGTTTGTACAAGGTATATGCACGAAATTCATTATGTCTACCATTTCTTGAAGTAAATAATTTTTTTCTATCAATAGTAAATAATAGATTTTCCAATACTTGCAATTGATGACCATTGAATACTGAAAACGAATCATGAGTAAATGTTAGATACGCGTAGAATGGAAAGTATTTTGAATTGAATATCTTAAACTCCGTTAACTTATCAAAATCATTATCACTTATAATATCACAAATCATTACGATTTTATCAGATGCTATTTTGTATTTTTTTTTAAATTCTAATATGTTTTCATATACACCATAAAATCCCGAAGATTCAGTTACAGAATCAATGTAATAAGTAGTATCTAAATTTGCATATTCTAATATAGAATCACAATTATTTAAATCGTTAGAACCAATAAAAATAATATCGAACTTTTCATCTTTTATCACATTATTGATTCTTGTGATAAAAGAATTATAAAAAAAATCTATTAATCTAGTTGCACTCGATGTATATTCTAAAATGGATTTCATTACTCACGAATTAAATCAAGTGTAACACAATGCGGTCCTCCACTAAATGTCCTACTATGTCTCATCTTTATAGGTATAGAATCAATTCCATGCTTCTTTAATGTTTTCATAAGGAGTGTTTGATGTTCTTCAACCATCACGGTCTTTTCATCAATGGAAAGTATATTCATACCAAGCCAAGGTGATGCCGGACACCAATCTTCTAATACTTGAGTTGGGTATGGTTCTGGCGCCCAAACTTTATCCCAATCTCTTAAAAAATTAGGCATATTTTTATCATTAACTCGCGATGGATTTAATAATACCAATCCTTCTCTTAGAAATACAAATGTAGTATCTATGTGAATATATGCATAAACATTTTCTGCAGTGTGAACTTTATATTTTGGGTCAAAGTTTTGTCTTAAATAATCACCTAAAAATGTTGCACCGGCTTTGTTACCTGTATTACTAACTAAATATAGGATATCATATCCACTTTTAATTATGTTAGCTGCATCGAATATTGGTTCTGGTCCGTCCATTAACGTTGGTCTACTCAAATCATTTCGATTATACATTTCATCCCCTAATTTTGGTTTAGGTAAATCAATCCAATGGTCTGGATGTATTAATGGTTTACATGTTTCTGCTTCAAATTGTCTTTGACGTAATGTCATAGGTGTTGCTAATACTTTATCTTCAATCACTAACATCGAATCTCTAGGACAATAATTATAGTACCCATCTACTTGCCATAAATCATTACCTCTCTTTTCAGAAAAATCTCTATCAACTGGTCTATGTACTACAACACCCATATCTTTAAGAGTATCTGCTAGATTATTTAAATCTTCTTCGGTTTCATCTATTAATTGTTGTGGATAATTACCTGTTGGAATTTTTTCAAATTCGGCATCTGATAAATGTGCGTAATCTATACAATGTAAGGATTTATCTTTAACTGTTGGTATTTGTGCATTTTTAGCAACTCCAACTATTATTTCTTTTAATTTGCCGTATTCGCTTTTTACATTAGGTATTATCATATATTTAGTTTTTATTTATAGGTTCAAGAAAGTTATCCATTGGAGTTTTACCTGATGGTTCAAATATATAATCTTTAGTATAATCAGTTAGTTCTACTTTATTTGAGTCAATAACATTTACATCTATTAAATGATTATATATAATTTCAGCTGTGAGTTTGTTTCCTACATATCCAGAATGACCATCTTTTATTACACCTTTAGTTTCTTCAGTTAGGGTTAGATTATATTCATTAAAAAATTGTACGAAATCACCTTTTTTAGTTTTATTAGTTTTAGATGGAAACCATATAGTTTTACTAATATAATCTGGAGTATATCTATTGTATTTTGGATTAAGATTTATATTACCTAAAATAAAATATTTAAAATTATGTAATTCTAAAAATGATAAAAGTAATATAAAATTCCTTTCATATAATTTATGTTCTATATTAAAATTTATGGTTTTTTTTATAACTTGATTAAATAATTCTTCATTATCAATTATTGTTTTAGTTATTTCCGGTGTATCATAAAAATAAGTACTTGCAATTCCATGCATCTCACCTGTATCATTACCGCTCTTGATACTATAATTACATATTATATACTCATTTAAATCATTTAAATAATATTCTTTCCTACCCAACGAAGCTATTTCAAATAAAAAAATACTATCTTTAGAAATATTATCTTTTTGTTCTATTAAATCAAAAAAAACTCTATGAATTCGTTCATTACCATAGCCAGATTTAGCTAAATTATGTATTTTTATATCATTTCCTAATAATGATTGAAGTTGACCTGGCCAGGAGAAATTGAATTGATTTAACTCAATTCCCAAATGGTCATATAATCTTGTTAATTTTAAATCCTTTTCGGAAAATTCAAATCCACCCCCTTCAGTATATGAAGTACCAAAACAATATACGTTTTTTAACATTGTTATTTATTTTTTTTTAGTCCGTATTTAATCCAACGATACCATATTCTTTCGTGTAAGTAATACTGAATAGGTTTATAAACTAATTCTGCCACACCAAATGCAGTTCCAACTTTAATTGAACCACTTATCCACCACATCAATAAGAATCCAATTAAGGTACTTAAAATTCGATATGAGATGGTTTTAGCAATGTGTCTCCTTTTATCTACGGTCATAACTTACCATCTATTTTCAGTTGTTCTCTGATAGCAGTTGCAGATATTTCCTTTATCTCATCTGGAGGACAATGTTCTATCACATCATATCCTACACCCCTGCCAATATTAATTGATTCAATATCGGGTATGATAATAATTTTAACTTTACCTTCTTGGATGATATCCAACAATTCATGTGTAAGATTTTGTAATACTTCTAATGGAGTCCACGGGTTTTTCTCATCTGGTTCTACATCTCTGATACAAATAAGAACTTTTTTACCCTCATTCAATCGTTGGTCGATTAACCAACGATGACCTTCATGCCAGGGTTGCCATCTTCCAATATACATTGAATACTTTACATCATTTGATGATGATTTAAAAGCAGCCTGTGCTAAATACTTTTTCATTATAACTTGTTGATTTTATTAAGATTATTTATTAATTTTGAAAACGAAGTATCAGGTGAATCTTTTGTAGTATTAATATCAATAAAGTTCACTTGTGGTTGTTCGTAATTAGAAACGTGAAAATGGTCTCTTTCTCTTACTTCGGTAGTATGTACGAATATTTCAACAATATCGTTACCGATTTTATCTTTGAATTCTTCTCTTAAATCTAAATAGGGGGATACTAATGATACTACCACATCACATTCACATATATGTAAATATTCTACTAATGCTTGTGCGTTTTTAATGTTAGTACGTCTACCTTGTTCTGAATAATCTTTATTCTGATAGATATCACGTAAATGGTCTCCATCAACATGGAAAACTGATTTTCTCCAATTACGTTTTTCAGTTTGTAAAAACTTATGTAACTTACTTCCTAATACAGTCTTACCAGCACAAGGCTGGCCAGTAAACCAATATATCATAACTTATTTCTTTTTTTATGCCAATAAAGAATAATATTCTTTAAAGTGTTTTATTCTATCCGGTAATCCAATCGTTCCACCATTTACTCTTTTAGTAATTTTTGTTACTACTGCATCACTAGCTCCTTCATCTGCTATCTTATGTAATCCATTTTTAGAAAAGAACCAAGCTGCTGATGCAAGTGCATATTGTGATGCTACTAACTCTGGATTAGCACATACATCTACTCCGATTGATTTACCAAATGCGGTATAGTTTTCTTTTCCTGTTAATTGTATATATCCTCTGCCACAAAACTTTGCTCCATCACCACTTGCTTCCGTTCCATTACCCATTCTATTTGAGTAAACTTTGTTTGCAATCTTTGCAGGTTGTCTTTCGTATGCTTTAGCAAGGGCTTCAGTTGGGAAATACTTTTTGAATATACCCATCAATCCCTTTGCAGAATAGTTTAGGTTTTCTTTTGTTAAGCGAAATCCACCACTCTCATGTCCACATTGTGCAAGAAAGTGTGCTACTCTTAATGGAGTATTGATACCAAATTTAGTTGCAACTTCTGGAATTGAATCGATTACAACTTGAGGAACATGTCCTTTAAGTTTATCTAATTTCAATCCACTTACGGATGGAGTTGATGTTGGAGTTGATACTACTGATTGTGATGTGGGTTGAACACTTTCACCCATTATCATTCCCCATGTTTTATCACCAACTATACCATCGGGTGTTAATCCATTTTTTAATTGAAATGCTTTTACTGCCTCTTCGGTTTTAGGACCGAAATTAGTAACTGCTGGGGATATCCCCAACTTTTCTTGCATTAATTTTACACTTTCGTTATTATCACCCTTTTTTAATAACATATAAATCTCCTATTCTAATCTAAATTTGATTTTAATTTACTACTAATTCTACCTAATTCCATTTTATCAATACCCAATCCATCAATTATTTTTGCTAATAATTTAATTTTTTGATTGTATGATAGTTCCTTACCATTCATTAGTTCTAATGCTTTTTCAAATTTTATTTTGATTGCCGCCGGAATTACTGCTGTGTTTATTTCATCAGCACCTTCCATAATTTTTTTCAACTTCATAATTCGATTTTCTCCATATAATTCATCTTCATCATCTAATCCCATAGCAATAGCTGCAGGTTGTACATGATGGTTTGGTAACATTAAACCATATTCGGTTTTTAATCTATTAAGAATTTCTTTTTTAATATGATTAGGTAACCCTTTATGTGTGGTTGATGCAAAATCCTTAGCATCTTTATCAGTCATATCTTTTGCCACCTTTGCAACTTCTGGACTTGCAGGTTCACCACCTTTTTGAGCGGCATGAACCATTCCCATAAATCGTTGTTGTGCTTTAGATACTGCTGGCATTTATTATTCAGATTCAGTAGCGAATAATATATATTTACAAGAATCGGTAGCTGGTTTGTCTGCATCATCATCTGCATAATAAACTTGATGAACATCTAACCATGCTTGACATTCTTCTACTGTTGTAAATGTTTCAGTACCTTCAACTGATTCAGTACTTCCTGATAATGTAATTTTGTAATTTGTTGCCATTTGTGTTTTCCTTTTTTAGTTTTATAATAGTCAATATAACTATTTGATATAAATATAAACTTTTAATGTTTTATATGCTGAACTCTCCACTTTACGTTCTTTGTTTTCAACATTTGTTTTGCTGCTGATACATTTTTCTCTGAATCATCCACAAAATAAATATCATCATATCCCTCCTTATCAATCATATTTTCAATCCAATCTGCTTTATCTTTTGGATTATTAGATGCAAGGGCAACTACATAAATCTTTTTAGAATTTATACCAATATCGTTTAAATATTTTTTGATTGGTTGATATGCTGCACGTGCTGTAAGAATGTATACCACCTCTTTACTTTTTTGAACGATACCTCTAAGGATTTTAGTTATCTTTTGTATCTCTTGTGGTTCTTTTACTTGTTCAAAATCTTTAAAATCGTAAACATCACCAGGTTTTTCAGTATACACCGCATATTGACCAGGAGTTAATTTACTTTTCATTCCATTTGCATGGGTGACGTAGATATAAGAGTTTGTTTTGACAAGGGTATCATCAAAATCAAATATTCGTAGGTTTTTACTTTCAGTAAATAAATTTCTTGAAATCATAGATGTATATAAATATTACTAACCTTTTTAATGAGTAAAGATACGAAAAAAAGCTTATATTTCCAAAATTATTTAATATTTTTTTAATTAGTTGGAGTATGGGTATTATAATGTCTATTAAGATGCATACTTAAATGATGACTTATTATCGTCATAGCAATATCAAAATTATTATTTAATTTTTCTTGAGTTGTTGGTAACATATAAAATTCAGATGTAATATTATCACAAAATTCATTATCCGATTCGAAGAAAAACTCTATACCTAATTCTTTTAAATAATTTTCAAGTGGTTTATTTTCAGGATATATATGAAACACGTTTCTACATAATAATGGAAAAATTGTTCTTTTAGAGACCGATGATATATTTTTACCTATTTCATTTGGATGGGTTTTATACGGAACAACTGCTTCTGATATTATATCAAAATAAGAATTAAAATGTGCTTCAAATAATCCTACATCTTGTGCATTTTGGTCTTCCCACGGGATAATATTTTCTTGACTTGGATGACATAAATTAAGATTATCTAACCAAAAATAATCTAAATTTGGGTATTCTATTTCACTATTATAGTCTTTATATAGTAAATAATTAAAATGGTCTTTACCTCTATTTCTAAAACATATTAAATTTTTTTCATTAATTAAACCATTATCACGCAAGAATAGTATAACATAATCTCGCCACGGCTTTCTACATGCAGAAAAGTATTTTAATAAGTATTTTCTTTCATTTATAACTGATTTTTCAAATAATGTAAATGAATTGATATGCATATGATACCAATTTGATGCTTCAATAGATGGAAAATATATTTTATTATTTGGATATGTTTTATCAAAATACATTTTTAATGGCTGTGTAAATCCATTGATATATGTTTTTAGACTATTTTTAGCACAAAATAAAATAATATCCCATAAACGTTGTGGTAAATCTTCTTGATAATCAAATACTATTAATGATGAATTCATTAAAATTGATTCAATTACATCGATTGGTTGATTTTCAAATAATGGATGGGTATCTAAATTAAATGTATTATTAATTATTATAACCTTATCATCCATATGATTAACTATTTAAGAAATTAGATAAGAACCCAGATAAACGATTAGCTCTTTCCATAAAGAACCCTTTCTCTTCGTTTGTAAGTTTTTTTGGTTTGATATAATCAATTCCAACTGTACCAATACATGATTCAGTTTTTATATCAAAAAGTGCTATACAATACGATGCCTTTGTACCTGCTGCTTCTGCACCTGGTTTTAATCCAAATGTTGCTATGGTTGGGTCCTCAAAGTTAGAAATAAAAATATAACCCGTTTTAAGCATTTCATCGATTGATTTTGCAAATAGGGAAAGGGGTATATTTGTAAAGGTATGTGCTATTTTAGCAACTCCTGCTTTTTCTACTTCGTATACTACTGAAAATTTCTGAATAGATTTATTGGTATGTAGAAAATGTCCTCCATTATGGAACATTGATATCCAAACTCTATCTCCGTTAAGTTCTTCTCTAATATTTTCAATTTCTTCTTCAATGACAAGTCCTTGTTCGCACCCTTTTTTAATAGGGTCTTCTTTGTCTTTCTTAGATAATTTAATCTTAACCCATTCTAATACGATTGGACCGATTACTGCTGTTATCAAAGCAATAAGAATTGTAGCAAATATTTCCATTTGGTGTGACATTACTTTTTAAACCTTTAGTTTATGATAACCGGTATTTGCTTGTTCTATATAATTTTCAGAATTTGTTATATGGTCTTGTATCCATCCAGGTAGATTTATTTCGGATTCTCCAATTTTTGTTTTTAATTCTGTTGCATTTTTTATAATGGAATCTAATTGATTTTGAGCCATAGATACTTCGTGGTCTTCACCCTCTTTAAGAGGTTTAAATGCGTTTGCGTAAGGATTACTATAAACCTTACCTAACTCCACCTTACGACCGTTCCAGTCCATTCCAGTCATTATATTTTTTAAACTTATCATATGATTATCCTATATAGCAGTTTAATTCGTATTTATTTTTCATTCCATATACTTGGATTTGAAGCATTTTCTTTTGTACTCTATTATCTTTAACTAATTCAATACTGAATCTATTAGTCTTTCCTTCCGATGGTTTCTTTGGACCCATTCCTATTTTAGTAAATGAATCATCATCGTTAATAGTATATCCTTTTTTCTCCGCATATGCTTTAGCAGTATTAATTGCTGATGTATATGAATCATGATATACTTCGTAATCAGATTTTGCTTCTTTTACTGATTCACTAAATGCTTTGATAATACCTTGTGCGTATTTATTGTTAGCCTTACCTACGATTGCAGTTGAAATATCCATTCTATTACTTAATGTATGTGGACCTTTCATTTTAAGAAATGCAAATAATTTTCTAGCATGAATATTATTATCATCAATAAACTTTTGAACCGCATCTCCTCTAAGACCTGTTAGTGCTGCAATTCCCATTGCTTCCACACTTGCAGCTTCGTTTACTGATTCGTTATTTATTTTTTTGATTCCCAACCCACTCTTTATTTTAGTAAGGGTTTGTAGAGCGTTTTTTAATCTTTGTTGGATTAGATTTTTTTGAGTTGATGATTTGGTTGAATTCATTTTATCTCTCAATGCTTTAATTCTATCATTAAGTTTTTGTATTCTATCACCCTCTACTGATTCTTTAATATTTAATTCATCTTGATATTGTACGATATCTTCATAATTTGTATCTAATAGTTCCTCTTCAATATCACGTCTTGATGCCTTTGAATTTCTACATACAACTACTGCAACTTTCTTTTTTGTGAATGAACCACCTCTATCATACATTTTCATTATTTCTTTAAAATGTACATCGTTTTTACTCATTTCATTTACTGATTCGCCAAACTCACCTCTACCATCTTTTTCTGCTGCTCTCATTGCACTACTGCTATTTCTCATATCAGGAGAGGCATTTTTAAGATATTTAATAACTTGAATTTGTTTTGCTAATAAATCTTTATATATTTTAGCATATTCTTCTTTAGAAACCAAACTATTTTTTAATAAAAATAATACAAGTGCAGGTTGTTTACCTCTGGTCTTTACATCTGATTGGGTAGTACCGGTTAATTTAGCTAAATCATTTGCTACATATATTCTATGTCCTAATGTTTTACCTACTAATTTTGTTATGGGTTCGTTTGCATAGGCCATTGCTAAATCCAAAATTTCAGTTGGTGTCATATTTTTATCAGTATATTGTTTTTTACCGAAATCATATGTTGCTTCTGATATTGATTGATGGAAATTTTCACGAATCAATTTTGCAATTACCTTTTTTAAATCATCCATTTTCATACTTCTATTATTTTAATATATCAATAAATATTGAATTATTTTTTTAATCGGATTTTCCAATAAACTCCTGCCCCAACATATGGTTTAAACTCACCATTTACTCCATCAATTGTTGAGTTGGTAACTCCTACATTAACTTGATATATTTTATCTTTTTTAGTTTTTAATATTACTCCAGTACTAAGACCATTAATAAAATCAGCTTTGTTAAATTGACCACCAAATCCAAAATAGACTTGATTCTTAGGTAATTCTTTTACTATTGTAGTTTCTTTGATAGTTCTTTGTTTAACATTTGCGTTAAAAGTTCTGCCAAATATTTTATTTTGTGAGATAGTATCAGTTACTGCAACAGTTCCTAATGAATCAGGTAATACTAATACATCTTTATATAATACTTTTGTATAGTATTGTTTTAGGATTGCACTAGTATCTACATTTGCAGGTACTATAACCTCTTTCTCAACGATTGTTTCGTGGTAAATATCTTCACCTTTTTTAGTTACTACTTTTGTCTTAACTACTTCAATTGTATCAATTTCATGTTTAATAAGTTCGTACTTTTTACCATTTACTTTTACAATTTCACCAGTTTGGTTTTTATTCCCACCACATTGTTGGAATACAACAATTGCAATTAATAATAATAATGCAATGTTTTTGATGTTTAATAATTTTTTCATAAAATTTTGTTGTTTGTATTACTATAAGTATTAGAATGTCATTTTAGAACCAATTTGGAAGTTATGTAATAAACTAAACTCAGGTACGAACCCTACGTTTGCTTTATATCCAAAATTGAATCCAAATCTTTTACTAATTCTATAATCAATAGCAGTTCCTAATAATGCACCCGGTGTTCTACTTACTGCAGTTCCACCCGTTACTGT
>ENA-OSIY01001389-OSIY01001389.1-marine-metagenome-genome-assembly--contig:-NODE-1389-length-12997-cov-4.690789_pt1 | contig 12997 bp, 13 predicted proteins | sample MGYA00237884_ERZ534233 | MGnify/ENA primary metagenome ERZ534233 (study PRJEB26412, sample SAMN06343840) | marine metagenome | isolation source: estuarine water | place: USA: Columbia River Estuary... | reverse complement strand
TTTTTCAAGCAGAAGACGGCATACGAGATTTCTGCCTGTCTCGTGGGCTCGGAGATGTGTATAAGAGACAGTCAATACTGTCTTCAATTTCATATTCTACTTCCTCTTCCGTACCATCCATTAAAAAAACAATTTTTATTATTGTATCACCTATAGGATATCCAGCAGGCATAGTTTCAACAGAAAATTTTATAATATCAGGAAATTTTGGAACTATGATAACATCAACATATTTCTCAACTGATTTTTTTATTTTCTTATAAACGTCGCTCTTAAAGAATTTAACAAACGATGCTTCGAAGTTTCTTATTATTGTTGGTTCAACATCTTCCCTCTTGGAAACAAATTTGGTTTTATTCTGATCGCCAAACCTAACTATACTTGGTTGGAGATTAAATATTATTAGAGTGTCATAAAAATGATGTCCTAGTGTGTCATCAAGATTTATATTTATTTTATCCTGTACAATCTTTTGATGGATACCTGTACACAATGCACTATTCACAAAAGAAAATGTTCCTGCTTCAGGCTTCTTTTCCCATATTAATATTTCACCTATTCTTGTTTTTGCTGACCAATCGGGTTTAAGCTCAGAACTTATCGTTTCACTTTTACCATTCCATATAAATTCTATCTTCAGTGATGCTGTTTTCTCCTCGGTCTCGAGTACTCTCTTTTTTAGACATAAGTATGATCGGATAGTTGAATAATCCCATTTTGAATTATCAAAGACAGTAGAATTTGGAACAAAAGATACTCTGGTACCGGTTTTTACGCTTCTATTTTTTTTACTGATTATTGGCTTATTTGACTTAAAAGAATCCCAAGTTTGTAAATAGATTTCGGAGCTATTCACCGTCTCAACCTCAAATTTATTAGAAAGTGCATTAACCAAACTCACACCCATACCATTTGTACCAACTATTGATTCCGATATGTTGTCATTATCAAAATTAGATCCAGCTCTAAGCATGGAAACAGCAGTTTCAATATTAGTAAGCTTACTTTTTTTGTTTATAGTGGATCCGTTATTGAATCCATCACCAGTATCCGTGATAGAAACCATATTGGAATTGCTTTCGATCTCAACGATGATTGTTTTCATCGGCGTAGACATCCTTTTCGCTTCATCTACCGAATTTGCAAACACCTCATCGAACAATTTATACATTCCTATCGAATGTTCCTTATTTACCGCCTTAATGAAGCCGTCGCCTATTATAGGTAATGTCTCCTCACTCTTCTTAACGGATCCGACGTACATAGTCGGTCTCTTTATAATGTGCTCAAAGTCAGTAAGTACCTCTATTGTTTTATTAACTTTATTTGTCATATAGCATAATTGAATTTGTTATTGTATGTCAACTCCACATTTTAATTTCAATAAAAAATCCCAATATTTCTATCGGGATTAAAATTATGTTGATTATTCAGTAGGATTAAGCTAGTTTATAGAATATTTCTATTACCTGCTTAGGTTCAATTAGAACGGTATAATATTCCATTTTCTCCGGACTTACCTTTGCTTTTTTAATGCACGATTCAGGTATTGCCTTTATGTAATCCACACCGGAGTCGCTAACCACGTCCTGAACTATAAATTCCGAGTCAATGAATAAATTCTTACCCTCACCTCCATATTCAACGTAATCGTCCGGTTTGTCGCTTTTTTCAGTTCTGCTTCCCTCTTTTTTCTTACGTAGCTTTTCTGCTTCAGCTCTGTCCTTTTTAACTACATCAGCAATATATGGGGAAACATTTTTTCCCTGAGTTTTAACTTCAGCAGATATGGATATTTCCGATATTTTACCTGCCTTCATCTCTCTAACCAGTCTTGTCATTTCAGAAAATGCCTCGCTGTCCTTTAGCTTTTTTTCTGGTTTATTTTTGGGATTCTTTATAAAGTCTTTAAGGTTATATAAAGGAACGCTATCCTCATTTAGCTGATGATATGCTCTAAATTCCTGTATGTTATCCATGTGATAAATATTTTATGTATATATCAAAAAAACTATCTGGCTTTACCTCTCATTTCTTGAATCTGTTTGGCCTTCTTTTCCGCTCCTTTTCTATAAAAGTCCATGTTCTTATTGATTCTATCCTGCTCATCCTTAGAAAGGGATTTAAAGAAAGGTGCATTAACAATGGCATTTGTTTTTTCTAATGCTATATCAGGATTACCTATAAAGTATGCAGCTAAAGAATACTCATCCAATAATCTCCATTGCCATATCTCCGGCTCGATAAAAAGTATATCCGAAGTTCCACTAGTTTTGATTGCTACGTCACCGTATGCAAACGCAATTAAATGTCTTCCCGCTTCCCTTAATTTTCGCATTGTGTGGAAAACAGCTTCCAATCTGGAAGGTCTATATTCCCAAGCTCTAGAAAATGCTGCTGTTACATCCGCTAAAGAATGACCTAGTCTCTCCTTCATTTTAGCAATCATGTACATTGAGTAATATATCTCTTCTTCCCATTCTCCCATTGCTATTCTTCTTTCGTAAGCATCAATGGATTTTAAAAGCTGATCGGAATCACGGTAACTTTGTGCAAGATAGAAAACGTATCTTGTATTAGTAGGATCAGTTTCTAATGCTTTTTCTAATATTATGGCATCCTTGGCATATTTTTCTTCCAAGCTTGATGCTCTTTTCAGCGGGGAGATATCTGCAACAACGTACGAATTCGGGACAGAAAACTGTACAGTCTCCACATTCTCCTCGTCTCTAAACAAATACTCATGTAATACACCCTTATAAACCCAATTCTGGCTGGATTTAACTATCTGTGCTCTGTTGTACTGCAAAGAATTAAGCTTATAAAGAAGCTGATAACAATCTGGGCTATCATCAAGACCAGCAAATGGATTTACCCCAGCGATCTCAGGATAGAAAGTATCATCGGCATCAATCACCCATCTGTAATCACATTTATTCTTTGCAAGATTTAAGCTTTCTGTACGATTCACTTCGAAGTTGACCCATGGTCTCTCGTGAAGTTCGCCTTCTATACCTAAAGACTCCATAGTTTTTCTAGTTACCTCAACTGTTTTATCAGTAGATCCAGTATCAACTATTACCCAATATTTTATATAAGGTGCAACAGCCCTTAGACATCTTTCCATGGTGTCTTCCTCGTCCTTAACAATCATAACAAGACACAGAGATATTGTTTGTTCCTTTGGTAGCATTTTTGGTGCTGACATAGGAACTGAGGGTTTCTTGATGGAAGGAGAATTTGTATTCTTCTTCTGTTGTTTTCTATTTTTACTCATTTAAAAATTATTTAATCATTATAGTATCAATTATTCTTTTTGCTCCCTATTTTTAAAATTTTTATTTTTTCAACTTCTCCAGTCTGATCGAAACCAATTACCAAATTGTATTTTTCATCCAGTTGTTTGCGCATGCTTCTTTTTTTCCTATCCGAACTCATTATCTGAACGTCATAAGATTTCATTTCCAGATGATCACATAACCAAATCCCGATATTAAAATATTGCTTATCGAATATGAAATACTCCAAATCGGACTTAAGCAAAGTTAGTTTTGCTTCAAATATATGCTTTCCTTTGAAATAAAATTCAACATAGACCCAATCATGCTCTCTCCCCGAAGATATCAAATTCCCACCAAAGTCCACAAGAAATATAGTTTTTCTTTTTCCTATATCCTTGATTCTAAATGGTACATTAGAATTTTTTAGTATATTCGATATAGTTTCTGTGATATTTTCAGATTCACTATACAGATTAAGAAAACAAGATATCTCACTAGTTTCGAAATTTTTAGTGGATTTAATATCAATTTCGCCAGACGTATTAAAAAGAAGAATCAAATACTCCATGGAGTCCTGGAGTATGTTTCTTTGAAATTCTTCTTTTTTCTTTGTTCTAAGTATTTTATCCTTTAAAGACTTTACAAAATCTTCACTGGTCTTTTCCATTTGGTTATGATTTAACGGGCTTTTTAAGTCCTAATTTATCTACAACACTTTTAAGTACATTCTCTCTACCCTTACCGCTTTCTATTTTAATTAACTTTCTACTTTTTGTATAGAAATCAAGAAGTGGTTTAGTCTTTTCGTTATATTCATTGAACCTCTTATCGATGATCTCGTCGCTAGTATCATCTTTTCTGTTCTCTTTCTTTGCTCTTTCTTTGATTCTTTCCTTTGCTTTATCTTCGGGAAGATCCATAAATAAAACGTGATTTAAGCCAAGACCGAGTTTACCTAGAAGGGAATCCAATCTTTTAGCTTGTTTAATGGTTCTAGGAAATCCATCGAAAGAAACACCTTTAGCCAGATCGAGTTTTTTTAATTCGTTTCTTAACATCTTGACCATCATGTTATCAGGAATATATTCCCCTCCGTCGACAATTTTTTTCAATTCCTGATCTTTAGAATTGCGTATGAGATCACCGGTTGAAACGTGATTTATTCCATATTTGGACTCTAGTGCTTTAGCAAGAGTTCCCTTACCCGAACCAGGTGGACCTAACATAATTAGTATGTCACCCTGCGAATCTGGTAATTCTCTCTCGTTTAAAAATTCATCGAATTTTTTTACAACATTTGATTCATTGCTCATTTTTATTTATTATTTTTATGATCCACACATTTCACAATCTTCCGGATTGTCTAAGCTACAAGTAACTCCAGATAGTACTTCCTCCGCTGCTTTACTTAGATCTTCACTGCTCATCCCATTAAGATCGATCTTTACGTCCTGCTTCAATTTCTTTATTGACTCCCTGTCCTCTGATTCCTTATTGTATTTCTTAACTTTCTCCATATCTATACCAAGTCCGGCAAGAGCATCAACAGCGGATTTGGTTCTGAGATAGTACATTCCGGTTTTAAGTCCAGATTTCCAAGAATAGAAATGAGCAGACGTTAGCTTAGCAGAATTTACATTCTCTATGAATAAATTCAATGATTGGGACTGACAAATAAATTTACCTCTACCAGCTGACATATCAATAAGATCTTTCTGTTTAATTTCCCAAACAGTTCTATAGATCTCCCTGATGTTCTCAGGTATTTGCTCTATGTTCTGAACAGATCCTTTGTGATAAACAATAAGATTTTTCATATCCTCACTCCATAAATCTAGAGCAATAAGATCCTTAACCAGGTGTTTGTTTATGATAATGAATTCACCACTTAGTGTTCTTCTTGTGTATATGTTGGAAGTAAATGGTTCAAAAGCTTCGTTGTTACCCATAATTTGAGCTGTTGAGGCAGTTGGCATAGGAGCTAATAATAAAGAATTTCTTGCTCCATTCTTCATAACATCCTTTCTGAGTTTAGCCCAATCCCATCTTCCCGATAGTTGTTCGTCGCTGAATCCCCACATGTTGAATTGAAATTCACCCCTAGATAGCGGTGATCCCTGGAAAGTTTCATATGCTCCCTCTTTCTTGGCAAGTGTCATGGATGATGTCATTGCTGCAAAATATATTGTTTCAAATACCTCCTCATTGATTCTTTTAGCCTCAGGTGAAGCAAAAGGAATACCAAGAATTGCAAATAAATCAGCAAGACCCTGAATACCTATTCCAATTGGTCTATGTCTCACATTTGATTTTTTTGTCTCAGGAGTTGGATAATAATTAACATCTATAACCTTATTAAGATTAAGTGTTGTTTGATATGCAACTTCATAAAGAGCCTGGTGATCAACTTCACACCTTCCCTTAGATATTTTAGCTGTTCTATTATCAGTGGACTTGAGGAATTTATTAACAGGGATCGAAGCAAGGTTACAAACAGCTTGTTCGTCTTTATCTGTATATTCCATGATTTCTGTACACAAATTAGAACTTTTAATTGTACCTAAATTCTTCTGGTTTGATTTTTTATTAGCAGCATCTTTATAAAGAATATAAGGTGTACCGTTCTCTATTTGTGCATCAAGTATTCTAGTCCAAAGATCCCTAGCTTTCATTGTCTTTTTAGCTTTACCCGCAGCTTCAGCAGCTTCGTATGCAGCATCAAATTCATCGCCATATAATTCCCAAAGTCCCTGTACATCGGAAGGAGAGAATAAACTCCATTCCTTGTCCTCCTCAACTCTTTTCATAAATAAATCAGGAGTCCATAAAGCTAAGAAAAGATCTCTAGCTCTAAATTCTTCCTTCCCGTGATTTTTTCTAAGTTCAAGGAAATCCTCGATGTCAGAATGCCAAGGTTCAATATAGATAGCAAAAGATCCTTTTCTTTTACCTCCCCCCTGGTCAACGTATCTAGCAGTCTCATTAAAAACTTTAAGCATTGGAATTATACCATTGGAAGTACCATTTGTACCTCTGATATATGAACCTGTACCTCTTACATTATGTACTGCAAGACCTATTCCACCAGCATTTTGTGATATGGCAGCCACATCTGAAAGTGTTTTATAAATACCGGGAATTGAATCGTCTGACATCATTAACAGGAAGCAAGATGACAGCTGAGGTTTTTTAGTACCAGCATTAAATAATGTAGGTGTTGCATGTGTCATCATATGATTTGACAAAAGCTCATAAGTTTTAATAACGCTCTTTATATCTTCACCCCATATTCCCGCGGCTACACGCATGTACATGTGCTGCGGTGATTCGCACACCTGGCCATTAGTTTTTAATAAATAGCTTTTTTCAAGAGTTCTAAATCCAAAGTATTCAAAATCGAAATCCCTCTCGTGTATAATTGCACCATCAAGCTTTTGTCTGTTCTTCATCACAACCTCATAAGTAAGATCGTTGATAATACCCGCAGGTTCATTAGTTTCAGGATTTATATAATCATATAGATCTTGTATGGTTTCAGAGAATTTCTTCTTGGTTGTTTTATGCAATCTAGATACAGCTATTCTTGAAGCCAATATAGAATAATCGGGATGTCTAGGTATTAACGAAGCAGCAGTTTCCGCAGTAAGATTATCTAGTTCCTGTGTGGTTATACCATCATAGATACCAGCAATAACTTTCTGAGCTACCTCCATGGCATCAACATAATCGGCATTTAAACCGTATGTCATTTTTCTTATTCTATTCGAAATTTTTTCAAATCTAACCGCTTCTTTTGAGCCGTCTCTTTTAGTTACAAACATATTTTAAATTAATTTTTTTAGAAGTCCTCGCCAAAAGCGAAGGTGTCAGTATTTTTATTCATTATTCCGGACTTTTGGTAATCTCCAACTTTTTTCTCGAAGAAATTAGTTTTTCCTTGAAGAGCTATATTTTCCATAAAGTCAAAAGGGCACGCAACATTGAACACTTTAGAGCATCCAAAATCAACCAGAAGTCGATCAGCAACAAATTCAAGGTATTGTTTCATCAGATCCTGATTCATTCCTATAAGTCTAACAGGCAAGGATTCTGTTATGAATTCCTTCTCAATTTCCAATGCACTTAGAATTATCTCTTTTATTCTTTCCTCCGATACTTTATTTGCTAAATGCTCGTTATGTAACAAAACAGCAAAGTCGCAATGCATACCTTCGTCTCTTGATATTAATTCATTGGAAAAACATAAGCCAGGAAGCAATCCTCTCTTTTTCATCCAGAAAATAGCACAGAACGATCCACTAAAGAACATACCCTCAACAGCAGCAAAAGCAACTAATCTTTCCTGGAAAGTGGCAGATCCTATCCAATTTAATGCCCACTCCGCTTTTTTCATAACCGCTGGTATATTGTCAATAGCATTGAATAGCCTGTCCTTCTCCACCGGATCCTGTATATAAGTGTCTATAAGCAATGAGTAAGTTTCAGAATGAACATTCTCCATCATAACTTGGAAACCGTAGAAAAACTTAGCCTCCGCGTATTGTACTTCGGATAAGAAGTTTTCGGCTAGATTTTCATTTACTATACCATCAGAGGCAGCAAAGAAAGCTAGAACGTTTTTGATGAAATATCTCTCATCATCATTTAATTTATTTCTCCAGTCATTAAGATCCGCAGAAAGATCTATTTCCTCCGCAGTCCATATAGATGCTTGTTGCTCCTTATATCTTTCCCATATGTCATGATGTTCGATAGGGAAAATAACGAATCTACCTGGATTATCAGCCAAAATAGGTTCTGGTAAAGAATATAGTCCTTCCATAGTTTGTTGTTTTTTTAATAATTGTTTTGTTGTCTTTTTCTGTTTTCCTCATTTTTGCTCATGTACATGTTGTACATTTCTTTCGAGGTCATTCCAATTGAGGCTGCATAATTCATAAAGAAGTGAAGCATGTCAACGATTTCAAATTTACATTCTACCTGATCATCTTTAGTAAGATCGGAGAATTTTTTATCCGAGTAACTTCCATAGGCAGATTTCCACTTTTTCCATATTGCATTTCCGTTCCCGTCTTTAATACCTCCAAGAGCATCGGTAGCTTCGTGGATTTCATCAATCATTGCATGTGTGTTCATTGACCAGAAATCCATGACCTGTCTAAGAGTCATATTTTCAAAATCGTAACCGTAAACATTTTTTTGTGTTTCCGCTTGTAGATTTAGAATATCACCTAGTGTATCATTTTCTAGTCCGTGAGATAGTCTTTCCGTGTACAAATCTTGTATTTCTAAGTCCGCGCAGCTGTTATCTATGTTTGCCATTTATTTAAAAAATTAGTTAATTTATTGTTATGTTGCCTGGTCTCTCGATCGATCTTGGATTTTATATATCGGCCAGGATTTTAGGATATTGACCGGAACAGCGTTAATTTTTGGATTTTTCTAAAACTTTTTTTAGGTCATCTATTTCAAGCTCAAGTGCAAGCATTTTATCTTTTGTTTTTCTTCTTTTTGAATACAAATCCTTAATTATGGTTCGCAATATCGGATTCTCTTCTTCGGAGCCAAAGTATGCACCGGATGCTGTTTTAACCCAATCCTTTTCGGGGGTCAGTATATTCTTACCCTTATAGATTTCAGGTGATATGCCCCATTGCACCATTGTATTTGGATAAAGTGAAGCAAAGTCATAACATGCTACCCAACCATGTAAACCCTTCAGTGGATCCTTTACGTAACCACCGGCAAATTTAACGTGGGTCTCTTCCTTCCTTTCTGATACGAAAACTTTTTTTCTTTCAAGGAATTTGCTAAGCATCATAACTTCAGTTGACCAAACTGGCGATAGAGACCTGTTGATCTCAACTCCAGCGATCATAGCTATCTTAAAGAATGTTTGCATCGTTTTCAGCTTCTGATCTATATAATGCACCAGAGCACAATCGACTGCGTTATAGAATATAAATTCCTCGAAACTTGATTGGTATAAGTCTTTAAGTGATCCGTTATATTCAATCTTTTTAAATCCGACTGCTTTATCAGCAACATAATCAAGTCTATTACTCTCTTTAATTTTGATAACTCTGTCCCATTTTTTATAAATGTCCAAGTAATCAATAACTAGTAGGTGCATAGGTAGCTGATCTTTTCCAAGAAGCATCTTAGCGGGTGATATTATTTTGGGATCTATACCCAATCTCTTTGCTCTGTTTATTAAATATGGCCAGTCATAACCTATGAAGTTCCATCCTGTCATAACAGGCATTTTAGGTCCAAGTTCTTTAAAGAAAGTGTACATCATGTCATATTCGGTATCGAACTGCTTATATTTAAAAGTCCAAGTGTCACCGGTCTTAGCAAAATACGTATTCACTTTGTCGTATATACTAGCTTGCTGTTCTGCTGTCAGCGGATCGAGACCAAGAACAATAAGTTTACATTTGTCTGTCGCTATCCCTATTGATATGACCTTGTTTTTTGCACTGGCAGTATCAAGGGAATCAGCTTTTTCATCAGTCATTTCAACCTCTATATCGACAAAGTATTTTTTAGGGGTTTGAAATTCCCAAAGAGGCTTGGTTATCTCTTCAGGTGATTCCAAAAGAATCTGAGCCATCCTGTATTTGTCATACTTTTCAGTTTTTAATTTTTTAACAGGAGCTCCTTTCCAAGTACTCCATTCGTGATCTCTTTTTGTATCACCAGGGTTACATTTCTCCCAAACAAATCTCTGATCCTCCGGAATCGGAACTTCAAGAAAAACCAGATCGCCCTCCGGCCCAAAATGTGAAACTTTCAGATAACTTCCTCTATTCTCTATGTCTACAATCATCAGATATATTTTATATAATCTTTTTACAACATAATAAACGTATGTTCCGATCAGATATATAAATAATATGGAAAATATCAAAAAATACAGTAACTACATCAATGAATGGTTAGATTCACCAGGAAGTGTCGATGTACCAGGAAGTGAAATGGAAGTGAGAGTCAATTCTAGAAACTATCAACCAAAGAACTCACAGATGCCAGAAACTTACGATGCAATGTTCGAAGCATCAGAATTCTATGATTTCTTGGATTCACACGGAAAGTCAGAAGACTTTAATAAATATATTGATTTAGAGAAAAGATCGGGATCCGACATAACTGACCATCTAAAGGATAGATTTAAGGAAAAAGTGACTAAAGGTAAAAATTAACCTATAACGATTTTAACATTAACAGAAGCTCAGGCTGGGGAAAGATATCACTTTTGTCAGTCCTAACACTAGTATGTGACCAGATTCCAGGATAACCCTCCAGAGCATTAGTATTAAATTCTAAAGGACTTGCTCCAATTTTGCTTTCAGCTTCAGCTGTACTTTTACCCGATATCCCATCCTCAATAAGTCTCCTTCCCTTAGAATCAGTAAATCCGTTTTTATTTAACCAGATTTGTTTATCCCTGATCCCTATTCCACTAGGCATTACTAGCTCGGATCTTAGTATTTCCCTCTGTATACCTTTTTTTAGATCGATGTTAAATTTTTTACCTATGGAAATCAGCAAAATCCTTAGAGATTCAATTTGCTCGGTTGTGTATGAATGGTAATGACTATATCCCCTAAATGGCTTACTTAGTTTAGTAACGAATTGTTCAGGAACCTCACTTTTGACGTATGTGAAATATCTACCATCCGAAGTTTTTGTTAATGGTCCATAATTGCACAATTCTATAGCTACACTCTTCTGATTCAAAAAAGTATTATTTTTGCTTTTGACCCCCAAATGATGTGCCCAATACGAGGATTCAAAAGCCTCGTATATTTTTCCATTGTATGTTTCATCAAGATTTCTGGTACTAATGCCACCTATAACATAAGCTGTTGAAACTCTTACCTTGCTTCCCGTCTCTGACCTATCCGTATTCCAACAGTCTATAGTTAAATCAGGCCTATGGGATCCCGCAGTATGGTGAAGGTATATAGTATCCTTTATCATATTGGCGGGGAAGTATTCGCTTTCCTTCAGGTGTCTAATGTTAATGTCCATGCAATTATATATCAGGAATCGATATATAAATGGTCATCTAAATAGAAGGATTTTTTTTTGATAATTTTACAGAATGAAATAACACATAAAAAATGAATAGAATATCAAAATTCGAAAAATGGTTAATTAATGAAGCTACCGTAACTGCACACGTAAGCAGGAGATCGATGGAAAGAATATACGAATCGCGGGATATTATTCTACCAAAAACATTAATCGATAGATTCGACGAGGATGAAATTACAACAATCAAAAAAAATCTATCAGCACTTATAATAGATGAATATTCGGAAAGACTTGATAAAGCAGCAGCTATAGAATACCCAAAAAATATAGCAACTGGGTTTCCTGTTATGGAGATGTATATAAAGTATGCAAATAAAACATATCCACTATCGATAAAGGTAGACGATAAACACGAGGGCAATCAAATATTCATATCGGTTATATCAAATGCACTTACAACAGTTAAGATATTCCCGGATGATATGCATTTACTAGAAATAAATCGTGACCTGAAATACCACATAATGAACAGACCTGAAACTGGTGCATGGTTGGAAAAAGGTACATTTAAGTACACCCCCATGGAGGAGGACGACATACACATATTTAACTTGAACCTATATTCGGATCTTAATGTATACAGAGAGGGTGAATCACCAATCAGAAAAGATACGGTGCAGAGTTCAGATTTCTATAAAAAGAGCCACTTCTACAATCTGGGAAAGGGAAGGAAGATCAAGGTACAATCAGCACTGGGAGAAAATGGTTACATAGAAGGCATAATAGACAGGGTAGTAAATTCAAAAAAGAAAACTTTTGGCAAGGCACACAATATGATAATAACCGACCCATTTGTTCAAATTGATATCACAGTTGATATAAAAGGTAAGCCAGCTAAAATAACCAAGCAGTTAAAGCCGGGTGATATCCTATACCTACCAATAGGTGAAAGAGTCGATGATGTTAGAAAGTTCGTCAGATGCCAGATTGAAAAGAAGTTCTACGTATCAAATATGGTCATGAAGGAACCAATATCGCTCTCGGTAAAAGCACTAAATGAATAGACTACTGATTTATCGATTCCAGATAGGCTCTTAGCTTCTTATCAGTGGGGATTATGCTCAAATCATTATTAACAAAAATATCCCAAGATTCCTTACCGTATATTCCAATGCCAGGAAGATCAGTAACCTTCATTGAATTTCTACTATCACAGAATTCCGGCCACTTCTTGCTCATACGTTTTATGCTTCCCGCCTTTACATTATAAAATCCGGTTGTTTTTATGACCGCTGCGATGCTTTTACTTGGACAATCTATTGCAGACTGGTAATCTGGAATCAGATCAAATACGGCACCTAAAATAGGTCTAACCTGTTTGTTATTTGTTTGATTTAGTAATATGCAGCAAACCAGCATTTTCCATGGGTTGTCCAAATATTCCTCCTGTATTAAAACTTCTCTTTCCATTGCGATATTATTCAAATTCATCGCAATATATTATAAATTACCATAAATAAAAAAAAATCGAACTTAAAGTTCGATTTTTTAATTTATTTCTTTTTCCTAGATTTCTTTTTTAGAAATTCCTGATAAGCAAGTAGTCTTTTCTTTTTGCCGTATTTGTTTTTACTTGGTACTGCACCGACACCAAGAGATCCAAATTTATCACC
>ENA-OSIY01001388-OSIY01001388.1-marine-metagenome-genome-assembly--contig:-NODE-1388-length-13001-cov-9.545574_pt1 | contig 13001 bp, 10 predicted proteins | sample MGYA00237884_ERZ534233 | MGnify/ENA primary metagenome ERZ534233 (study PRJEB26412, sample SAMN06343840) | marine metagenome | isolation source: estuarine water | place: USA: Columbia River Estuary... | reverse complement strand
TTTTCAAGCAGAAGACGGCATACGAGATTTCTGCCTGTCTCGTGGGCTCGGAGATGTGTATAAGAGACAGCATTTCCACTGGGCAATATTCAGGTTCGCAATTTGAGACTTGGTACAGCTGTTGGTCTTGGCTGAGCAAAGATCAAGAGCGACCGGCGGTTCGGCACCCAATGCAGTTGTATAATCAGCAGTCGGATTCGCACGAATACGGTCCATGATGGTGCCGGTCAAGAAGATAGCATTACTGCGGTTGAGTGCCGACAGGTTGTTTTTTAGGCTCACTGCTTGCATGCCGGTGATACCAATCAAGCCAATAGCGGTAATCAAAACCGCCATTAGAATTTCGATCATGCCCATACCACGTTGTCTATTCATCGTATTCACCGTATATAGGCCGAGCCAGAGAGTGGCATGTGCACAGTCACCGTATGCCCCTTTCCGTCAGACAGGGTAATGACTTCGTTAGCGGGTAAGTTCAACACACCTCTGGGGTTAAATTCCAGCGCTGTTGCAGCGTTTTGAAAAACTAATGTGTAGCCAGTAGGAAACGGATCTGATTGTCGAAAAACGTTGCCAACAGGCGCGCTTAAATTATTAACTTCCATGACGCGCCAGCCTGAAGCCCAATCACCGGGCGTTTGGGGTAAAACAGCAACATCGAGACGACGCGAAATCGCTTCAGACCGTGCGAGAGCCACCGCACCTACGATACCCCGTACTTCTGCGCTTAACCGGTTCCGCTGCACAAATCCGGTCATGGAGGGCATGGCCATAGAAATGATGAGTACCAAGATTGCCATGGTCATCATCAATTCTAAAATGGTAAAGCCAGACTGTGTGCGGTTCATGTACTGTCCTCTTCTTATCACGCTGACATTCTAGTCAAGATAACACCTACTGGGTATGCGGTTATTCTAAACGGCACTGGTATGGCGATAAGTGGCATGAATCAATAGATGAGAGATGAAAAGTGTGACGGGGTCGAAATAAAGGCAGATGCGAGATGCGAGATGCGAGATGCGAGATGCGAGATGCGAGATGCGAGATGCGAAAAAATGCTGGCCTGTGCCCGTTGGCGTTCACATCAACCATTTTTCATTTCTAATATCGGGTTATTCGCACCTGGTGTTTTGATTCGTTTAGCACAGTGACTTGCTGCTCCTGCCCTTATCCTGCTTTTGGTATCTCGTATCTTTTTACTCGTATCTTTATTTACTCGTATCTTTTTTACTCGTATCTTAATTTACTCGCATCTGTTCTTACTGGTATCTGTTTTTAGATTCTAAATCTGCTTCACCCGCAACTCTTTTGGCAAGCTAAAGGTAATGTTCTCTGGAATACCGTCGATGTCGCGCACGTCTGCTTGGGTTTTTTCCTTGATCAAGGCAACCACTTCAGACACCAAAATTTCAGGTGCTGATGCGCCCGCTGTAATACCGATGTCCTGCTTGCCTTCCAACCAACTGTCTTTTATCTGCCCGGCATTGTCGATTAAATAAGACTCACATCCCATGCGCTGCGCCAATTCACACAAACGGGTTGAATTCGAGCTGTTGGGTGAACCCACGACCAATACCAAATCACAACGGTCTGCCAAGGTTTTCACTGCATCCTGACGGTTTTGGGTGGCATAACAGATGTCGTTTTTCTTGGGGCCATGAATGTCTGGAAAGCGCACTCGCAAGGCATCAATGACCTTACTGGTGTCGTCCATCGACAGGGTAGTCTGGGTGACATAGGCCAAGGGTCTGCTCGGGTCTGCCTTCATCTCAGCCACATCATCTTCAGATTCAATCAGGTAGATGCTGCCACCCGTAGGCGATTCAAACTGACCCATGGTGCCTTCAACTTCGGGGTGACCCTTGTGGCCGATCAATACACAGTTGTAGTCGTCGAGGCTATAACGCGCTACTTCCAAATGTACTTTGGTAACCAAAGGACAGGTGGCATCAAACACTTTCAAACCGCGGTTGGTGGCTTCTTCTCGCACGGCTTTTGAAACGCCATGTGCGCTAAAAATCACCCGATTATCATCCGGCACCGCATCCAATTCATCAACAAAGATAGCACCGCGTTTGCGAAGACCATCGACCACAAATTTGTTATGGACCACTTCGTGGCGCACATACAGTGGGGCACCAAAGATGTCGAGTGCGCGGTTAACAATATCTATGGCACGGTCAACACCGGCACAGAAACCACGCGGATTGGCTAACCAGATATTCATTCTGCTACTCCAGCAGGTTCTACCGCGATGATTTTGACTTCAAAATCGAGTGTACGACCTGCCAATGGGTGGTTAAAGTCTACCTTTACTTGGGTGTCAGTCACTTCTGCAATCACACCCGGTAAATCGGTGTTGGCGGCATCTTGAAAGGTCATCACCAAACCCGGCTCCAAGGTCACTTCTGGATCAAATTGCTCAGGTTTAAAAGTTTGAATATTGGCAGGATTGGGCTGGCCGAAACCTTTTTCAGGCGCGATGCTATGGGTTGCCGCGTCACCACGCACCATACCCATCAATACCTGTTCAAAACCCGGTAACAGGTTGCCGTCACCCATCACGAAGCTAGCCGGTGCGCCTTTAAAATTGCTGTCAACTTCGGTGCCATCCTCTAGCTTAATGGCGAAATGCAAGGTGACGCGGCTACCAGCGCCTATTCGGAGTAATTCTGTCATCGGTTCACTTATCCGTTTCTGGATGCATAAAGGCATCTACAATCAAAAATACAGCCCCCACGCTAATGGCGCTATCGGCGACATTAAAAGCAGGGAAATACCAATCGTTCCAATAAATCTGCACAAAATCGACCACATAACCCAACATCATACGGTCTATCATGTTGCCTACTGCGCCAGCCATCACCAGCGTGAGGGCGATTGCCAAGAGCTTTTGCGATGCATCTAAACGCGATAACCACACTGCCAATGCCACCGAGACAACCACGGCCAAGCCGGTAAAGGCCCATCGCTGCCAACCGCCCGCATCGTGTAAAAAGCTAAATGCCGCGCCGGTGTTGTGGGCCAGTGTTAGGTTAAAGAATGGCAATACCGCCAATCGCTCTCCCAACACAAAGTGCCCAGATATCCATTGCTTGCTGACAAAATCGAGCACCACAATGATCAAGGCCACCCACAGCCAACGCAGGGGTTTGTAGTGTGATTGCATGTCTGACATGGCTGATTCCTGTTTACGCAAACTGACGGTGCTCGCCTTCTTCACCGAGGTTTTCGACACAACGGTCGCACAACTCAGGGTGCTCAGGATTGCTGCCAATTTCTTCACGGTGGTGATAACAACGCACACACTTCTCATGGCCGGTAGCACTGACTGAAATTTTCAGACCTGGCAATTCGCTGTCACGCGCCTGTGCATCCGCTTTAGCCAAAGGCAACACCTTGGCTTCTGAGGTAATGGTGACAAATCGGAATTCATCGCCCAACTGAGACAGCATCTCAAACATCGGGGCTTCGCAATACAAATGCACGGCTGCTTGCAAACTACCGCCCACTCGGCCTTCGTTTCGCGCGAGCTCAAGCTCTTTGTTGACGGCCGTTTTTACCTGCATCAACGTGCGCCAGTAAGCGTCGTTCATGGTAGGGTCTTCGGCGACATTGGCCATGCCGGTGTAATACGTTTCTAGGAATACCGATGCCGAACGCTCACCCGGCAACGACTGCCAATACTCATCAGCGGTGAAGCTCAAAATAGGCGCAATCCAACGCACCAAGGCTTCTGCAATGTGATACAACGCGGTTTGGCAGCTGCGACGGGCACGGCTGTTGGTCGGCGTGGTGTACTGACGGTCTTTGATGATATCGAGGTAGAAACCGCCCAATTCCAATACGCAGAAGTTATGCACCTTCTGATACACATTGAGGAACTGGTAGTTGTCATAGGCATATTCGATTTCATTTTGAAGCTGGGCCGCACGACGCACAATCCAACGATCCAAACTGAGCAAGTCTTCGTCAGCGACCGCATCGGTTGCTGGATCAAAGCCATTCAGGTTAGAACCCAAGAAGCGCGAGGTGTTACGGATACGGCGGTAAGAGTCGGCCGTACGGTTTAGAATTTCGTCTGATACGGTCATGTCACCGCTGTAATCGGTTGCCGCAACCCACAAACGTAGGATATCGGCACCCAACTTGTTCATCACTTCTTGTGGCGATACCACGTTGCCCAAAGACTTGGACATCTTGTGGCCCTTGCCATCGACTGCAAAGCCGTGGGTCAACACCTGCTTGTAAGGTGCAACGCCATTCATCGCAACGGATGTTTTGAGTGATGACTGGAACCAACCACGGTGCTGGTCAGAGCCTTCCAAATACATATCAGCGGGGAACTGGCCCAATTCTTCACGCGTAGACAAGACCGACGCATGGGTAACACCCGAGTCAAACCAGACATCTAATGTGTCGGTAACTTTCTTGTAGTCATCAGCTTCTGCACCCAATAGGGTTTCTGGCTTTAACTGCCACCACGCATCCATGCCCGAGACTTCGACCAACTTGGCGACTTCTTCTGTCAGGCGTTGGGTTTCTGGGTGTAGTTCACCGGTTGCTTTGTGTACGAAAAAGGCAATGGGTACGCCCCACGTGCGCTGACGACTGATACACCAGTCAGGACTTTGCGCGACCATGGCTTCAATGCGGTTCTGGCCCCAAGAAGGTACCCAACGAACGCCCTGAATGGCTTTGATGGCTTGTTCTTTAAGACCCATCTTGTCCATGCTGATAAACCACTGCGGCGTGGCACGGTAGATCAATGGCGTCTTGGTGCGCCAGCAATGCGCGTAGCTGTGGGTCAACTTACCGTGGCTCAGCAGGTTGCCATGCTCGGTAGTCACTTCAACTACGTGGTCATCGACCTTATACACGTGCTCGCCGGCAAAGATTGGCATGTGGTCTTGATAGACACCGCCATCGGTTAACGGGTTAATTGTCTCAATGCCATATTTTTGGCAAACCACAAAGTCTTCCATGCCGTGATCGGGCGCGGTATGTACCACACCTGTACCCGCATCTAACGTGACGTGCTCACCCAATAACACAGGCACCTGACGGTCGTCGTAGAACGGGTGTTGGAACAGCATATTTTCTAGCTGCGCGCCAGTCGTTGTGCCCAAAACGGCATCAATTCTGCCAGCCATGCGCTCAACAGCCGAAGGTGCCAAGTCTGTCGCCAATACGATCAAGCGCTGAATGCCGCCAACGGTCACTTCCAACAACTGGTATTCGATTTCTGCACCGATAGACAACGCCAATGACGAAGGCAGGGTCCAAGGGGTCGTGGTCCAGATCACCATGGCAGGGGTCAAGTCACTTGACGCACCAAAGGCTGCCAATACGGCTGCTGCATCCACGGCTGGATAGGCCACATCAACCTGTGTCGAGGTCTTGTCGTGGTATTCCACTTCAGCTTCTGCCAATGCAGAACCACCGACCACACTCCAATACACTGGCTTATAGCCCTGTACCAAGTGGCCGCTGGCCGCGATTTTACCCAAGGCACGAATGATGTCGGCTTCGGTCTGTGGCTCCATGGTCAAATACGGCTTGTCCCAGGTACCAAAGATACCCAAACGGATAAAGCCGGCTTTTTGGCCTTCGATCTGCTTGGTAGCATATTCACGACATTTTTGGCGAAAGGTTTCAAAATCGACTTTCACACCGGCGCGGCCAATCATACCTTCCACTTTGTGCTCGATTGGCAATCCATGACAATCCCAACCAGGCACGTAAGGGGCATCGTAGCCACCGACAGATTTCGACTTAATGATGATGTCTTTTAGAATTTTGTTAACGGCGTGACCAATGTGGATATCACCGTTGGCATACGGAGGACCGTCATGCAAAATAAATTTTGGACGACCTGCGCTGACCTTTCTAATTTCTTCATACAGTCCCATTTCCTTCCAATGTGCCAACATAATGGGCTCACGATGCGCCAAATTGGCTTTCATCGGGAAATCGGTCTTAGGTAAATTAAGGGTCGGTTTATAATCAGTCATGGTCTGCGCTTATCGCTCTTGTTTAGAAAAGTAAGCCCTAGCCTGGGCAATGTCGTCAAAGATCTGCTGCTTTAGCTGATCCAAGGTCTCAAATTTGTGTATGTCTCGTAACTTCAATTTCGGTGTCACGAACAAATGCTGTCCGTAGAGATCACCGTCAAAATCTAACAGGTGTACTTCTAATGTTGCTTGGCTGCCATTCACCGTGGGTTTTGGACCAATGTTGGCCACCCCGTTGACGGTCTTATCACCAGCGCCTTGCACAGTAACGGCAACCACGCCCTGTAACGCTGGACGGTAGGCATGCAGGCGAATATTCGCGGTAGGCACTCCGAGCGTACGCCCCAAAGCCATACCATGTACCACACGGCCACTGAGCTGGTATTCCCAACCCAGCAAGGCATTGGCTTCGCTGATTTTGCCTGCTGCCAAAGCCTGTCGAATACGGGTGCTGCTAATGCGTGCATCTTGGTGTTCGATGGTACCGTTGTCGGTGACCGCGAATCCGTGGTCTAGCGCTGCGGTCTGCAAATACGCCAAATTACCGGCGCGGTCACAACCAAAACGAAAGTCATCACCAATCGACACGTGCGTCACGGCCAACTGTCCAACCAACACTTCTGACACAAAGGCTTGTGCAGACAGCGACCGAAAGCGCTGATTAAAGGGCACACACAGCACCCAATCAATACCGCATGCTGCTAAGCGTGCCAACTTCTCCCGAAAGCCCGTGACCCGCAAGGGTGCGCTGTCGGGTTCAAAAAATTCTTTGGGTTGCGGCTCAAAAATCATCACCAAGGTTTTGGCGTTTTCGTTACGGGCACGCGCCACCAAATGCCGCAAGATTTGCTCATGGCCGCGGTGTACGCCGTCGAAGTTACCAATGGACACAAAACACCCATGGTGCTGCTCGCGGATGTTGTGTAAGCCTCTAATAACCTGCATTAACGCGCAATCCTAAAATTCAGCCGCCAATGATACCAAATGCAATTCATAATGTTCAGTGCCTAAGGTGTCTAATACGCACACCAAGGACAATTAATGTGGCCACATAAACTAACAGGCCAGACACCACCAATACCGCTAGTTGCCAGACACGCGCCAATAACAGGTCAGTTTCCCAATGTGCGCCGTTGACACCCAACAACCAGAACACCGCCACCATCGCCACTGTCGCCACCGCAACCTGCGCCAGCACCCGCCACGTTGTCTCAGATATTACCAAGGCAATCTCTTTGCGTAGCGCGATAAACAACAGGCCAGCATTGAGCCAAGACGACATAGACGTAGCCAAAGCCAAGCCCGCATGTTTCAACGGGAACACCAAAATCAGGTTGAACACCATATTGGCGACCATCGCCCAGATCGCTATGCGTACCGGGGTGCGGGTATTTTGTCGTGCATAGAAACCCGGTGCTAAGATTTTCACCAGCATAAAGGCCAGCAAGCCCAAGGCGTAGGCACGTAAACTCAGTGCCGACATCTCGATGGCAAAGTAGTCCATCTCACCATGATAAAAAATGGCGCTCAGTAATGGCTCTGCTAATACCATCAAGGCTACCGATGCCGGTACGCCCAACAGCATCACCAAGCGCAACGCCCAATCGAGGGTATTCACAAAGGCTGTTTCAGAGTCTTTAACATGCTGGCTCGACAAGGTAGGTAGCACCACGGTAGCAAGGGCAATACCGATAATACCCAACGGCAGCTCTGCCAAACGGTCTGAGTAATACAGCCACGACACACTGCCATCGACCAAGGCCGACGCCAAAATGGTATCCAACAACAAATTGATTTGACCCACGGATACACCAAACAGTGCCGGAATCATCAACAGGCCGACCTTTTTTACTCCGGGATGACCGCCGGGCCACTTGGGGCGAACCAAGGCACCTGATTTGTGTAAGAAAGGAATTTGGAAAATAAACTGCGCGACACCCGCCGAAAACACACCCCATGCTAAGGCGTGAGCGCCCACTTCAAAATACTGCACACCGTATAGGGTGAAGCCGATCATGCTGATATTGAGCAACACTGGCGTTAGGGCAGGCACTGCAAATTGCTTAAAGGTATTTAAAATACTACCCGATAAGGCAGTGAGCGAAATAAACAGGAAATACGGCGCGGTGATGCGAATCATATTGCCCGCTTCTGCGAGCTTATCGACCTCACCCTGCCACCAAAAGCCGGGGGCAAACACAATGGCGACCCAGGGTGCCGCCAACATCATCACGGCCGTTATGGAGAATAGCCACATGCCCAACCACGCCTCGATGTGCGCGACCAAATCACGGACACCCGACTTACCGTCTTTGGCGTAGTATTCGGCCAATACAGGAATAAACGCTTGAGAGAACGCGCCTTCTGCAAACAACCGACGCAAAAAGTTGGGGATTTTAAAAGCAATAAAAAAGGCGTCTAGCACCCCGCCAGCACCAAAGACATGGCCAATGACCACATCGCGGACCAAACCCAAAACGCGAGACACCATGGTGCCTGATGCCACCACCACACTGGAACCTAGCAACCCCTTTTTACGCGGTGCTTTCTCGGCGGTCTCCGTCATGTTGAATCCCAAACCCAATAATGGCGCCAGTGTACCTGAAAAACCCGCTGCGGGTTATCCCCTGCCCCGCATTTTTTATTCGCCTAACCCCCACTTTATGGGCAATACAGAGCAGGTTGGTTGTATGGATGCAGATAAATATGTGGTGGTTATAAGCCCGGTTTCCTGTGCAACATCTTCCGCACTGGGTGTGGCCATGACTGGTAGTGAGGCTGCAACCAAAGCTGCCACTGAGGCTGCTTGGCCAAACTAAGACCCCAGAGTGCGAATTATTTACAGAAAACCTGCCCAGTTATGATGATTCTTCGCATTTGTGGCTGGTGATTCAGGGCGAGTTCGCATAAAATGCCGCCTGTCTTCAATATTGGAGGCAAAATAGAAACAACCAGCAACAAATCTGGTTGTAGCGCCGAAAGATATTTGACAATGCTTCATTTGATCAATAGAATCGCGCACCTCAATTTTTCAATGATTTCCAAGGAGCCAGATCGTGGCAAATTCTGCTGGATCACGTAAACGCGCAAAGCAAGCAACAAAGCGTCGCGCGCATAATACCGGCCTGCGTTCCATGGTGCGCACCGCTGTTAAGAAAGTAATTGCACAAATCGAAAGCAAGGACTACGAAGGCGCAACTGCAGCTTTTGCAGTAGCACAGCCTGCACTCGATAAGATGGCTCGTAAGGGTATCTTGAGTGCAAACAAAGCAGCACGCACCAAAGCACGCTTGTCAGTTAAAATTAAGGCACTACAGGCTTAATTGTAGCGCACTTGAAAATTCCCAGCTTCGGCTGGGTTTTTTTTGCCTGGAAGAAAGTAGAAAAGAAGTAAGGGCAGATAAAAGCAGATAAGAGCAGATAAGAGCAGATAAGAGCAGATAAGAGCAGATAAGAGCAGATAAGAGCAGATAAGAGCAGAGAACAGCAGAGAACTACAGAGAACTACAGCGACCAGAAAATTTCAAAAAACAGCTGCCAAATCAAAACCCGCTGAACCATCTTATGCGCGTTTCGCCTACACCAACTATTACACAATCAATAGCAGTCACGATTTTAGTCTTCATGCCTTTGACTTCATTGCTAGCCTATAAACCTGACCTTCTGCCTTAACTTACATAACAGACGCAACCGCCGAATAAACAATTGAATACCCCCCACCTTCTAGATCACGACCACTGTTATAAGGTATTCTTAGCGCATTATTATCTGTAACCAAACAGCGGTTACCCCACCCTATTGATGTAACGGTATATTTCTATGGCAACCCAAGGGCAATCCCTTTCTTTAGACCAAGCGATTCAGCAAGCCAGTAAACTCAACCAAGCGGGTAGACTTCAAGAGGCACACAGTCTTTTGAGCCAAGTGCTAAAAAAGGCTCCGAAAAATGCAGTTGCTTTGCAGCAGATGGCTATCGCTTTACACAAAGCAGGCAAAACCGCTGACGCAATTACCCATATAGAAAAAGCCATTAAGATTCGGAAGCATGAAGCAGCCTTTTTATCCATGGCAGGCGAAATGCACCGTACCATTGGCAATCTGGATAAAGCGATTGACTATGGTATCAAAGCGGTCGCCCTTAAGCCGAATGTACCTGCTTTTTTGAGCAACCTTGGCGTTGCCTATTTTGATAACGGCGACCTGGAACTGGCTGAGAATTTTCATGTCAAAGCACTGGCAACCGATCCCCATTACATACCTTCGCTAAACAATCTGGGCGGCATTGCCCAAGCACGCCATCAACTGGCTAAGGCCAAAGGGTTCTACGACAAGGCACTGGCATTAAACCCTAACCATTTTGATACATTAAACAACCTCGGGGCATTGCTGACAGAACAGCGCCAGCCTGAAGCTGCCATTGATGTTCTGGTCAAGGCCATCAACCTAAACCCCAGGCGCGCCATAGCCCATTGCAACATTGGTTTCGCTTTATTTGCCATGGAACAATTCGAAAAGGCAAAAATGGGTTTTGACGAAGCGCTTAAACTCGATCCCAGATCTATCAAAGCCACACTGGGACTTACCAATTATTATTTAGAAAAAAGACAAACCGCAGAAGCTCTAGCGTTAATATTGCCATTACAAAAAGCTAATCCTGCAAATGCCGAACTCCTATACACTCTTGGGAACCTGCATAGAGAATCCGGAATGTATAAGCTAGCACTGTCAAATTACGATGACGCGATTACCTTAGACCCCACCTTATCTGCCTGCATAGTGGCAAAAAGCGAGGCGCTGATAGAACTTGGGAAAACTGAACAAGCAGAGGCATTATTAATCAGCGTTATATCAATAGATGAATCCCATTACGGGGCTCGACTGGCGCTAGCTCGCGTGCGCAGTGCTACAGACGGAGACACAAATGTAAAGTGGCTTTCAACTAAGCTAAAGTCACTATCAAACCAATCTGAATCCGCAGCAATACCCTTACATTTTGTTTTAGGGAAGTGCCATGATGACCTTGGAAATTATGATCTGGCTTTCGAGCACTATTTAGCAGGTTGCAGCCTGAAGCGAAAACGCATCAAGTACAGCATGCATGAACACCGGGAGAACATAGGCGAGATAAAAGCATTATTTTCTAAGGAGTTTATTTTACGTCATGGAAATTGTGGAGACCCATCGAACACACCTATTTTTATTGTAGGAATGCCGCGGTCAGGTACAAGTCTCGTAGAACAAATCATTGCTAGCCACCCAGAGGTATACGGCGCAGGTGAACTCCACTACCTTGGTTCCATGGCTGACAAAAACCAAACAGACTACCCACAGTCGATTAGGGAATTTGAATGTGACGATTTCACTCATTTGGGCAGGACATATATCTCTGAACTCAATAAGTACTCGGAAGTTGCAACACCGACGACTGACAAGATGCCTGCAAACTTTCGCTTCCTTGGACTAATACATTTGGCCCTACCCAATGCGAAAATCATCCACATACAGCGCAACCCCATAGATACATGCTTATCAGGATTTTCTAAGTCATTTAGGACTGGCCAGCACCAAAGCTACGACCTAAAAGAACTAGGTCAGTATTATACCGACTACCATGAACTCATGGCGCACTGGCGAGTTGTGCTGCCTAAGGGTAGCTTCTACGACGTACAGTATGAAGATTTAGTCGCAGACACCGAAAAACAAGCCAGACAACTGATCGAATATTGCGGCCTTCCTTGGGACGACACCTGCTTAAACTTCCATAAGACTGAACGTAGCGTTAAGACCGCTAGCGTTACCCAGGTTCGAAAGCCCATTTACACATCATCCGTCGAACGATGGCGCGCTTATGAACAACATTTGGGGCCACTTTTTGAAGGACTCGGTGATTTAGCCCCTAAGTAATGGATGCTAGAAATCATCTAACGGCTACTCCGAAAAAGGCTAGCCGTTTTTTATTGGGTGACAATCACTATTTCACATAACCAACTGCCCGCACCGGTTGTTCTTCGTATCTTCCGCGCAATGAACGCCAATACTATGATGCTATTCTGGCAGGTCGATTGGTCTGAATTACACGCTAGCTGCTTACAAGAATCGCCATGGCTTGCTTGGCAATCACAGAGCGGCAGTTTATTGGAATCAAATACACTAGTGTCGCATACAACAAGACGTCGCAGATAGCAGGGTGTCGAAGATAACAAGGTATCGTGATGTTATTGAAACTTTGGTTCTGGCGACATGTAGAGTCACTGCCTGCAGGGACACAAATAGGGCACAGGAATTGGGACGCTCACATCATTCTGAGCAGGGTAATACATTGATACGCCGGCACTATTCCAGTCAGATATAACTGCCTGCACCTGTACAATTACGCAAATTCTTGACAGAAAAAAGCCGGTCATAAGACCGGCTTTAAGCTTTAATACCTAATCTAAGCGATGCTTAGAAAGAGTAAGCTGCAGTGAATACTAGCGTATCTACAACATCAGTAACGTCGTTGTCATTAGTGTACTCTAGAGCCACTGTTGCGCCGCCTTCAGTAGTGTGGGTTGCGCTTGCAGTGATTTCAGCGCTTGCTGCGTTATCAGTTGAAGCATAACCAAATGCCAAAGCAGCAATACCAGCATCATAACCAGCGCCTACAGCCCAATCAAGAGACATGTCATTAGTCACGTCAGCCATATCTACAGAAGCACTGTAAGACATTTCGCCTGAAGCACCAGCAGTAGAAGCACCTAGGTCTATAACAGTACCCTCTACAAGGTAATCAGCATACAGGTCGATTGCGCCAACAGAAGCAGTACCACCAAGTGTGATATCTTCATCTACATATGATGCATATGCAGTGAATGCATCAGCAGTATAGTCTGCACGAACACCCATTGAAGATACTTCACCCGCACCCATAGTGTAAGCAGCTTTAACTTCAACTGCATCAGAAGCAGCCATAGTTACGCCAACGCCGTAGTACATGTCTAGGACTGT
>ENA-OSIY01001387-OSIY01001387.1-marine-metagenome-genome-assembly--contig:-NODE-1387-length-13006-cov-10.870446_pt1 | contig 13006 bp, 12 predicted proteins | sample MGYA00237884_ERZ534233 | MGnify/ENA primary metagenome ERZ534233 (study PRJEB26412, sample SAMN06343840) | marine metagenome | isolation source: estuarine water | place: USA: Columbia River Estuary... | reverse complement strand
TTTTTTTTTTCAAGCAGAAGACGGCATACGAGATTTCTGCCTGTCTCGTGGTGGGCTCGGAGATGTGTATAAGAGACAGCCTTCAAGTAACTCTGTAATCACTACATCCGCTACGGTAGGGTTTGCCAATGCATTTACCTCAGTTGAGTTATAGTAATGTGTATTCAAGTAAACCACTAGTGTATCATTATCTACAACTTGCTGCTCTGTACGGTCATTTTCGGGCACAGATACTATAGATTCTTCATCATCGGGACTGCAAGAGATTACTGAAATAATCAGCGCACAAATGAAGAGTATGTTATATTTATAGTTCATATGTTTATATTTAGTTCCGCAAGATACAATATTATACTATTTTTGTGTAGAAGATTAACGTTGTTTTAAACATTTTATGAGAATCGATAAATATTTATGGTGTGTCCGGTATTTCAAAACCCGTAACATCGCCTCAACGGCTTGTAAAAAAGGGCATATCAGAGTAAATGATGCCATAGTAAAGCCTAGCCGAGATGTCTATCCTATGGACAAAATAGTGGTGCGCTTGAATCAAGTGAACTATCAATTGACTGTTTTGGACATTCCCCCAAGTCGTGTAGGAGCTAAACTGGTAGATATATACAGAACAGATACCACGCCTAAATCTGAATTTGAAGCACAAGAGCTATTAAAATATTCGAAAGATTACTACCGTCAAAAAGGCGAAGGCCGTCCAACGAAAAAAGACCGTCGAGAAATTGACGGGTATTTAGAAGGAGAAGAAAATAAGGATTAAACTTATAAAGAATAAAAACTTTTTATCTTTGAACAAACGAACACTATGGATTTAACAGAAAATTGCATTTTAAATCACGATGAAATAAATCATAAAGTAAAACGAATTGCGTATCAGATTTATGAATCAAATGTTGAAGAACAAGAAATCATACTCGCTGGCATTGAATCAAATGGTTATTTGTTTGCTGAAAAATTAAGAGCTGCCATGGTTGAAATCTGTGATATCAATCCTATTCTTTGTAAAGTATCTATAGATAAGAAAAACCCCACAAACCCAATCACGACCTCACTCACAAAAGATGCGTACACAAATAAATCTTTGGTCTTGGTGGATGATGTATTAAACTCAGGCACTACTTTAATATATGGAGTGAAGCATTTTTTGGATGTTCCTTTAAAACAATTTAAAACAGCGGTACTTGTCAATCGAAACCACAAAAAATACCCTGTCAAAGCAGATTTTAAGGGCCTATCATTATCAACTTCAATACCGGCAACACCAATCGCGCCACGACCTGTTGGACGTACTTTTTCCTCTGGGAAACGAATAGCTCTACCAGATTTAACCGCCATCATGATTTCATTGTTTCCATCTGTTAAACGGGCTGCTAATAATTCATCTCCTTCGTTAATGGTTATCGCATTCACACCACTTACTCTTGGACGACTAAATTCCTCTAAGCAAGTTTTTTTAATGATTCCACGCTTGGTACATAAAACGATATAATGATTGCTCACATAATCCTTGTCGTCGAGCTTACGAACTTCAATAATCGCTTTTACCTTATCATCCTGTGGTATTTGAATTAAATTTTGAACCGCACGTCCCTTACTTGTTTTTTCACCTTCTGGTATTTCATATACTCTTAACCAGAAACATCTTCCTTTTTCGGTAAAGAACAACATGGTATCATGCGTAGATGCAATAAATAAATGCTCTACATAATCCTCCTCTCTTGTTTTAGAGCCAATTGCACCACGACCACCTCTTTTTTGTTGGCGATATTCTGAAACTGAGGTACGTTTGATATAACCTAAATGAGATATAGTGATAACCACATCTTCTTCTTCAATTAAATCTTCCAATTTCATTTCATCCGCTAAGTATTGAATTTCAGATTTACGTTCGTCACCGAATTTCTCTTTCACTTCTAATAATTCAGTTTTGATTAATTCAAAACGTAAATACTCACTTCCTAATAATTCTTTTAAAGAAGCAATCAATTTCATCAACTGATCAAACTCTTCTTTAATTTTCTCGCGCTCCATACCCGTTAAGCGTTGTAATCTTAATTCTAAGATTGCTTTGGCTTGTACTTCTGAAATACCCCAGCCTGCAGTCATTAAAGCTTCTTTAGCAGCATCCGGATTAGCAGAGCTACGAATTAAACGAATTACTTCATCTAAATGGTCTAAGGCAATCAAATATCCTTCTAAAATATGTGCACGATCTTCGGCTTTCTTTAATTCAAATTTAGCACGACGAATAACCACTTCCATTCTAAAATCAACAAATTCACTGATTAAATGTCTAAGGTTTAAAATTTTAGGACGGCCTTTACTTAAAGCAACATTATTAATACCATAACTAGTTTGTAGTTCGGTAAATTTAAATAACTGATTAATGATCACTTGCGCAACTGCATCCTTACGTAATTCAATAACGATACGGGTACCTTCACGCTTATTACTTTCATTGTTCACATGGGTAATGCCATCAATTGTTTTATCAACCACCAATTGACCAATACGATCCGTTAAAGTATCACGATTCACCTGGTAAGGTATTTCATTGATAACAATCAATTCACGGCCATTGGCCTTGGTTTCAATATTGCATTTACCACGCACAACCACACGACCTCTTCCGGTCATTAAGCCTTGCTTAACCCCTTCCATCCCATAGATAATACCTCCTGTTGGAAAATCGGGTGCTTTTACAAACTGAATTAATTCTTCAACAGTGATATCTCTATTACCGATGTATGCAATACAACCATCCACTACTTCATTTAAATTATGCGGAAGCATATTGGTCGCCATACCTACTGCGATACCAGAAGATCCATTCACTAAAAGTTGCGGAATTCGTGTTGGAAGTACAGAGGGTTCTTGTAAACTATCATCAAAGTTTAATTGAAAGTCAACAGTATCTTTTTCAAGATCGTCCAACATCGCTTCTGAAATACGTTGTAAACGTGCTTCCGTATAACGCATTGCTGCTGGCGGATCACCATCTTGGTTTCCAAAATTACCTTGACCATCCACTAACTTATAACGCATGGTCCATTCCTGTGCCATACGCACCAACGTATCATAAATGGCAGTATCACCATGAGGGTGAAACTTTCCCATCACTTCACCTACGATACGCGCTGATTTTTTATATGCTTTGTTGCTGTTATTACCAAGCTCATGCATCGCAAATAAAACTCTGCGGTGAACTGGTTTAAATCCATCACGAACATCAGGTAATGCCCTACCTACAATCACCGACATAGAATAATCTATGTAAGATGTTTTCATTTGTTCCTCAATATTGACCCTTACAACGCGATCACTATCTTGTGTGGCTTCTAGTCCTAAATTATCTTCCATATTATTTATCTTTCGTTACATCAAAAAATGGGGATTAAATATGCCAATTTGATGTATTACGAAGATAACTTTTCGAGGCCTTTTTTCTTTAAAATTTGGGGTCTATTTTTGGCTCTTTTATCCACAGTTGTGGGTAATAAATTAAGCCCAAAAATGGGTTAAAATTACCCAATGATGTATTACCAAATTTATACCTAAACCACCGGGCTCATATCCCATTCATAATCTAATTGGCGCTTGTCTAAATTGGCCGCAACCACTTTAATCATGATCTTATCACCCATATTAAATTTACGCCCAGATCTTAATCCCACTAGGGCATAATCAGATTCAAGGTGTCTGAAATCATCATATTTTGATAAGGTGGTGATACTTACTAAGCCCTCACATTTATGTGCAACGGTTTCCACCCAAAATCCAAAACTAGATACCCCACTAATCACCCCTTCAAAACTTTGGCCTACATAGGAACGCATGAATTCAACTTGTTTGTATTTATTCGATGCTCTTTCAGCTTCCATCGCTGCACGTTCTCTTTCACTACACTGAACACATTTTTCTTCTAAATTTTCGTCATTCATGGGGTGCCCTTGGATCACGGTTTCCACAATCCTATGCACTAAAATATCTGGATACCGACGTATAGGTGAAGTAAAATGGCAATAGTTTTCAAATCCTAATCCATAATGCCCAATATTTTTCGACGTATACACGGCTTTGGCCATGGTACGAATACCCAATTGTTCCATTACATGTTGTTCCGGTTTGCCTTTAGCCGCTTGCATGAGTTGGTTAAAACTATGTGCGATATGTTCAGGAGTATCAATACTAAAAGTATAGCCATGTTTTTTGGCAAATACAACAAATGGCGCTAGCTTTTCTGCATTCGGTTGGTCATGTATACGGAATGGAAAAGGTAATGGGTCCTTTTTAATTTTAATCTTCCCCATTTTTTCAGCAATAAGTTGATTTGCTTTTAACATCAATTCCTCAATCAGTTGATGTGATTCCTTACTTTCTTTAACAGTAATACCAATCGGTTTCCCTTTTTCATCTAAAGTAAATCGTACTTCCTGTGATGAAAAGTTAATAGCACCGTTATTAAAACGTTGTTGTCTTAATTTTTGTGTAAAATCCAATAACCATAAAATTTCATTCACGTGATCACTAGAAGGGTCAACGCCTTTTGTGTCAATAATTTCCTGCACCTGCTCATAAGTAAATCTACGATCGGAATATATTATAGTTTTACCAAACCAGGTTTGCACAATGGCACCGGTTGGATCCACTTCAAATGTGGCTGAAAAAGTTAATTTTTCTTCATGAGGACGTAAGGAACATAATTCGTTAGAAATGCGTTCTGGTAACATTGGATATACCCTATCAGGTAAATACACCGATGTAGCGCGTTCAAAGGCTTCATTATCGACCGCAGTGCCTGGTTGTACAAAATGACTTACATCTGCAATATGAACGCCAATTTCAATGTTTTGATTAGGTAAAACTTGATAGGAAATGGCATCATCAAAATCTTTGGCGTCCACTGGATCAATGGTAAAAGTTAACACCTTTCTATAATCCTTTCTTTTGGCAATTTCTGCCTCAGATATTTTATCAGATAAGGATCTCGCAAATGCCAATGTTTCGGCACTAAATTCTAATGAAAATCCAGCTTCAGCAACAATTGATTTCATTGCCAAATCATTTTCTTGCTCAGGGGTAAATATATTCAATACTTCCCCTTCTGGTTTGCGACTTGCTTTATCCCAAGTAGTAAGCTTCACCATCACTCGATCCTTGTCCTTTGCCCCATTTAAATATTTAATCGGAATATAAATATCCGGCATTGGATGAATACTGTTCGGTATAAAAAAGGCATGTTTATTCGTGACCTGCATTGTTCCTGAAAAGGAAACTTGTTTACGTTTTAATACTTCTAAAATTTTCCCCTCTTTTTTACCGGTGCCTTGTCTGATTTTTGTAATTTTTACCTGCACTTGATCGCCTTTTAAAGCAGTATTAAAATCGGTTGGAAAAACGAGTATATCATTTTCTAAACCGGATACCATGACAAAGCCCATACCCGATTTTGCAATATCTAAAGTGCCAGTATAACTCGTGGTAATATTTGTATTTTTTGTGGTGGGTTTCCCCTTTCTTGTTGTTTTTTTCTTAGTTCCCATTGTTGTTTTTATAAAATTGTGCAACATTATTAATAACCAGCGCATCAAACTTACCCTGTTCCCCAAATAAAAATTGAGGTTTTATGGGCAAAACATATAATGGAATTTCGTTGAGTTCCTCCGTATATTTTACAAGTCGTACTGCATCCTTCTCGGTAGTTAAAATTAATTTGCTCTTTGAATTAATTTGATTGAATTTTTCTTTGATCTCATTTAAATCCTCTATGGAAAATATATGATGATCGCTATAGCTTATTTGATAGTAGGTATGTGTGTTTTCGTGAATATAATTTTTTAAAGGAAGTGGATTCGCAATACCACAAACCAGAAGTACTTCGTCCCGCATGGTTAACACCCATTGATCAGATGGATTATATATATGGTAGGGTGTTTCATAGGCGATGGTCGTAAAAAATACATGCTGCTGTGGTTCAGGATTTAATTTTTCAACGATCTCGTCTTTTTCATTGATAGATAAGTTGGAGGGGCATTTGGTAACAATAATAATATTTGCTCTTTTTGCCGACTTTCGTTCGTCTCTTAAATCGCCCGTTGGAATAAAAAAATCATCGCAATACAGGTTATCGTACTCGGTCAACAAAATATTATAATCAGCGACAATTTCTCTGTGTTGAAATGCATCATCTAAAATAATTAATTGCAAGTCAGGCACATCTTGAATTAATTGTGGGATGGCTTCAATGCGTCTTTCTCCAACAGCTACGGCTACATTTGGATACTTAATGTGAAACTGCATGGGTTCGTCCCCAATCTCAAGTGCTGAAGTAAATTGATTCGCTAAAGCATATCCCTCCGTTTTTCTTTTATAGCCCCTACTTAATGTGGCTAATTTATAATCATCAGATAAAATAGATAATAAGTATTCAACCATGGGTGATTTACCAGTTCCTCCTAATGATAAATTACCTACACAGATTATGGGCACATTAAATGGTACTGATTTTAAATAATGTTTAAAATAAAGCCAATTACGCAATGCAACGATCCAACCATATACAATTGCAAAAGGTAAAAGTAAAACTCTAAAAGATTTTAAAAAGAGGTTATTTAAATTCATAACTATTCCAAGGCGTAATACAATGGGTTAAAGGTACGTCAAATTCATGGGTATCTTGAATATTTGGTATAGGCTCAAAGTACGAAATACCGATACGCTGATAGGAATGTTGGCAAGTAGAAAAATACTTATCATAATACCCTTTCCCAAATCCTAGCCGATGTCCCAATAAATCAAAACCCAATAATGGAACTAAGAAGCAATCAATATCACTACTGCTAATACTATTAGTTTGATGCGGTTCATATATACCCAAAGAATTCACATGAAGATCAGGCGTTGCTTCATAAAATTGCATCGTTCCCAAAACCTTATTCATTACTGGATATGCAATGATTAAATCGGCTATGAACTGCTGCAAGTAGCTTGTTAATAAAATGGTATTCGGTTCATTGTGCTTTTCCATTGGGTAAAAACTTCCAATGGTATGAATGTTTGAAAAATCTAATTTTTGAAATTGTATTAATAACAAATCATCCCATTTGATACATTCCATTTGGGATAAACTTTGACGTTTTTGTAATAAGGATTTCCTTGCTTCGTCTTTAAACATAGTATAATTTACAAAAATTTATTGAATGTTACACAGAAGCAAAAAAACTAAAAATAGTCGTGCCATAATTTCTCTGGAAACTATATCCTGCAAACTGTGTATAATCATTGCGCGGAGTATGTTCTAAAATAAAATAACCATCAGGTGCAATTAGCTTTTGTTCCACAATCATTTTAGGCAATTCGTCAATGGTATTTAAAGCATAAGGAGGGCCAGCAAAGATGATATCATAGGTTTGTTTACAAGAAGCTAAAAACTGAAAAACATCCATCCTATTTAATTGTACGTTTTCAATTTTTAATAAATCCACATTTTTTTTGATAAAATCTAACATGATCGGATCTTTTTCAACAATGGTTAATTCGGCGGCTCCTCTTGAAGCAAGTTCATAACTGATACAGCCAGTGCCACCAAATAAATCGAGCGTTTTTATCCCATCTAATTGCACCCTATTTTGCAATATATTAAACAAACCTTCCTTCGCAATATCAGTAGTGGGTCTGGTATGCGGCATGTTTTGGGGAGGATGAATGCGTCGACCACCATATTGTCCGGCGATAATTCTCATTAAAATATAAAATAAGGTGCGTAAGTGTGATGCGGGAACTCCTTGTTTAAATTAGTGCCAATACCTTCTGAAGGAGCCATTAAAATAGTGGTGTCCGCAAAATATCTTTGTAAAGTTTTGATCCAGTTTAATTGCTCGGCATCAAATCCTGCGATGGTTAATGAAAAAACATTGGGTACAATACCTGCATTGGTACAAGTATTTAAAAGCGTATAGGTGTTTTGATCATCGCCCCCTACTTTAAAATGGTTAATTAATTTGAGTTGTCCTTCTTGATGTATTACAACACAAAAATTATTATTAAACATAGTTACCTTAACCCCATCTTTAGGATGATGTAAAAGATATTCGGTATAATGATGCCATTTGCCTGTAGGAAAAGATCGGGTAAGCAAAGTATTTAAATGATCAGGTATTGAATACACCAACATTTTATCATTCGCCAATGGAGCTAATTGCACTTCCTCTTCTGGCGAAACTTCATGTAATAATGATAATTCATTTTTATACAATAAATGATCAGCAATGCTATATTTCTTCGTAACAATATAACTACTGTTATTCATCACAAAATAAATGTTATTGTAGGTATTTTGAATCAATTTTGAATTATTCTGCAAATAGGCCACTAATTGATTCCATCCAATATTTTCAGGATCGTTGACAAAGTATTCAAAACATTGGTAGGTATTTGTATTCGTATTTTTAACTGAAAATGCAATAGCAGATTCATCCACAACAAGGTATAGATCCTCCACCTTATTATTAGCCGTGCTTTCCAATGCCCCGTAAATACCAATTTTTTTCTTTGCCATACTGTAATTCTTATGCAATATTATAAAAAAAGGGGCAGTTCATTGTAAAAACTAATTGTAGATTTGCGGATATGAGCGGCACCAATAGCAATCCATCCTTACAGGTAACAGTTTCCAGTAAACAGATATTGGCCATTTCCTTACCCATTGCTTTAGCGATTATGGTTCCGCAGGTTAATTTTGTCATAAATAATATTTTCTTAGGTGCTTTAAGTTCCGAAGCATTGGCCATTGGGGGTATAACTGGAGTATTTTACTTGATTTTTGGGGTGATGGGGCAAGGATTGAATAATGGACTACAAGCGCTTATTTCCCGTCGTGCAGGTGAAAATCGCGTGGATGAAATTGGAGTTTTATTTAACCAAGGCGTTATTATCTCAATATTATTATCAATCATCGCCATTGCTTTTACTTATTTTATAGCACCTAGTATTTTTCATAGTGTATTACATGATAGCCAAAGAGCCAATAATGTTATTGAATTTTTAAAAATTAGAATTTGGGGTATCCCCTTTTTGTTTATTTATCAAATGCGTAATGCATTACTGGTAGGTACCAATCAAAGTAAATTTTTAATTATTGGAACGGCTACTGAAGCTGCCTTTAATATATTTTTTGATTATAGCTTAATATTTGGTCATTTTGGTTTTACTGCAATGGGTTTGAATGGTGCAGCATATGCTTCCATTATTTCAGAAGTAATGGGCTTATTCGTCATCTATTTGGTGATACATTATCAAAAAATTGGTGCAAGGTTTGAATTATTTAAAAACTTTGAAATTAAATGGGATTATATCAAACTCATTTTTGTGCAATCCTCCCCCATTATGATGCAATACATGATCAGCATTATTAGTTGGGAAATATTTTACATTTTGATTGAACACCGTGGGGAACAATCCTTAGCAGTGTCCAATTCAATGCGAAATATATTTGGATTTTTTGGCAGCTTTACTTGGGCATTTGCGGCTACATCCAATACCATGGTGAGTAATATTATTGGTCAAAATATGCAGGATAAAGTAATACCATTAATTAATAAAATTGCGCAATGGAGTTTTGGTTTTGCTTTATGCGTTTGTATAATTTTAAATGTATTTGCGCATCAATTTTTATCCATCTATGGACAAGGGGAAGGATTCATGCAGGAAGGCATACCGGTATTAAGAGTGGTTTCCATTGCTTTGTTACTAATGTCAATTGCCACTATTTGGTTAAATGGAGTTACGGGTACAGGCCAATCAAAAATTAATTTAGCCATTGAATTCGTAGCCATAATTATTTATTTGATCTATGCTTATTTAACTATCGAATATTACCAATTCCCGATCACGATTGGTTGGATGTGTGAAATTATTTATTGGTTAACCTTATTAATACCCTCCTACCTATATATTAAATCATATCGCTGGAAGGACAAAAAAATATAGTGCTATCTTCTGTAGCATTATGTTTAGACGCCAATAACGAAGACAAGAAAATTTAATTCCTAGATTTTTCAATTTTAACGGACACATTTCCTTCAAATGAAGGAATGGGTAAATGCAGTTTGGTGATTTTTACAAATACTTTATTGGCTAAGGCTTGTGATGATAAAATATCATCTGCTATTTTTCCTACCAAAGTTTCTAATAAAGGCGTTGGGATTTCCATCCACTTTTTTACAATTGCATATACATGCACATAGTCAATGGTTTGATCCAATTGATCAATGACTCCTTGCTTGGGCGTAAAGTCAATATCAATTTCAACAGCATAATTATTACCTAATTTTTTTTCTTCAGGATATAAACCATGATAGCCAACAAATAATAATTTGTTCAGACTAATACGTATGGTTTGATTGGTTGACATGAATTATATTTTAGTGCCCTTTAGCAGTTAAATACCTTTCTGCATCTAAGGCAGCCATACAACCACTTCCAGCAGCTGTAACCGCTTGACGGTAGTTTTTATCTTGCACATCCCCTGAAGCAAATACACCTGGAACATTTGTTTTAGTGGTACCTGGTTCTGTTAATATGTAACCAGTTTCATCTGTATGAATGAACTCAGAAAAAATACTACTATTCGGGTTGTGACCAATGGCTACAAAAAATGCGCTTACTGGAATTTCATGTAAAGTATTGGTCTTGGTATTTTTGATTCTAACCGCATTTACTGTTTTATCTCCTAAAATTTCATCCGTTTCGCTATTGAAATAAACTTTAATATTCGGTGTGTTCAAAACGCGATCCTGCATTACTTTACTTGCACGCATTTGATCTTTACGAACAATCATATGCACTGTAGTACACATTTTTGATAAATAATGTGCTTCTTCAGCAGCCGTATCTCCAGCACCTACAATCGCAACTTCCTTTCCTTTAAAAAAGAATCCATCACATACGGCACAGGCACTCACCCCAAAACCATTAAATTTCTCTTCACTTGGAATACCTAACCATTTAGCACTAGCGCCTGTTGAAATAATTACGGCATCCGCTTCAATGATCTTTTCATCATCAATCCATACCCTTTTAACATCCCCACTAAAATCAACTTTTGTTGCAAGGCCATAACGAATATCCGTACCCATACGGGCAGCTTGTTTTTCAAAGTTCACCATCATTTCTGGGCCTTGAATACCATCTGGAAATCCAGGATAGTTCTCCACGTCAGTGGTAATGGTTAATTGACCACCTGGTTGTATACCTTGGTATAATAAAGGTTTCATATTTGCCCTAGCTGCATAAATTGCAGCAGTGTAACCTGCAGGGCCTGAACCTATAATTAAAATGCTTACTTTTTCTGTTTCCATAACTTCATTATTTCTAATTCAAAATTCTATACAAAAAACTAAATTCTATGTTATCAAATTATTTATCTGCAAAATCTAACCTAAAAAAAAGCCCCGTCTAATCCTGAGATTGAAGGGGCTTGATAATATTTTAAACTACTAGCCCAAATAAGCTTTAAGTGCATTGCTGTATCTCGCTTTCTGCAAACGTTTAATAGCACGCTCCTTAATTTGTCTTATTCTTTCCTTCGTTAAATCGTATTTGATACCTATTTGTTCAATCGTAACCCCATTTTCTCCATCTAAACCAAAATATGCATTAACTATCTCTGCCTCTCTAGGACTCAATGACTTAAGTACACGACGAATTTCCTCTCTTAAAGAATCTTTCATCACATCCATGTCTGTTTCATCACCGCCTTTCAATAAATCACCCATTGCTACATCCTCTGCTTCATGCACTGGTGCATCTAATGAGGTGTGACGAGTATTGGATTGAAATATATTATTGATCTCTGTTTCAGACATTTCTAAAATTCCTGCCAATTCCTCAGTGGAAGGCTCACGCTCATGCTCTTGTTCAAAAGCCATGTATGCTTTATTAGCCTTATTATAGGTACCAATTTTGTTTTGAGGTAAACGAACCAAACGACCCTGTTCAGCCAAAGCTTGTAAAATAGATTGACGAATCCACCAAACCGCATAGGAAATGAATTTAAAACCTTTGGTTTCATCGAAACGTTGTGCAGCTTTGATTAAACCTAAATTACCTTCATTAATTAAGTCAGATAAAGACAAACCTTGGTGTTGGTATTGTTTTGCAACAGATACAACGAAACGAAGGTTGGCTTGTACTAATTTATCCAATGCACGTTGATCACCCATTTTAATGCGCTGCGCCAAAGTGGTTTCTTCTTCAGGATTAATCATAGAGATTTTAGAAATCTCTTGTAAATACTTCTCAACCGCTTGCGAATCTCTGTTGGTAATCTGTGTTGCAATTTTAAGCTGCCTCATGCAAAGAATTTATTTAAAGGTATAACGATGTAAAGGTCAAAAAAGTTGTGTCTAACGATAGTAAAATAGGTAATTTTATCTAATGTTAGTCGGCAAAGGTACAATTTTGAGACTAATTTAGCAAATATTGATTGTAAAGCATTTATGCACAAATTTTCCCATCAAAATGTCCCCAAAAGGGTAAAAATTTAGGAATAATCCCTTTCTGAGAATTATCTTCGCTGTATGATTGATTTTAGATCAGATACCGTTACCCTTCCTACCCCCGAAATGTTAGCTTATATGCATCAGGCACCTGTTGGGGATGATGTATTCGGTGAGGATCCCAGTATCAACGCATTAGAAGCCAAGTCCGCAAGCCTATTTGGTATGGAAGCAGGCTTGTTTTGTCCTAGTGGCACTATGACCAATCAATTGGCGATAAAAACGCATACCCAAGCCGGTGACGAGGTGATTTGTGAGGAATTATCCCATGTCTATCAATATGAAGGTGGTGGTATTGCTTCCAATTCAGGCTGTTCTGTTAAATTATTACAAGGAAACCGAGGCCGAATTACTGCAAGTCAGGTTTTAGCAGCCATCCATCCGGAGGATGTGCACAAACCCATTTCTAGATTAATTAGCTTGGAAAATACTTG
>ENA-OSIY01001385-OSIY01001385.1-marine-metagenome-genome-assembly--contig:-NODE-1385-length-13022-cov-7.191271_pt1 | contig 13022 bp, 18 predicted proteins | sample MGYA00237884_ERZ534233 | MGnify/ENA primary metagenome ERZ534233 (study PRJEB26412, sample SAMN06343840) | marine metagenome | isolation source: estuarine water | place: USA: Columbia River Estuary... | reverse complement strand
TTCTTTATATCATGAGTAGAAATAAAATTGACTATGGCAAAATCAGGAAAAGACAAATTCAGAATAAAATCAGAAAGGCTACCAGAGTTCATATCCAAGCTAGAAGACTTGACAAAGATATCGGACAGCATAAAGATTAAGATAGAAAGCGACAACACTATGATGTATTCTATCTTGGGAAAAGCAACCGTGCTCGCTTTCAAAAACTACAACATACCTACAAGCGAGCTTTTCGAGGTAAAAGACGACTTGGAATATGGAATAGACATCATCATACTAAACGCCAAGAAGTTTGTCAAGAACCTAAACTTTCTAAAAGAAAACGAAAAGGTCACGATCGAGATAACGCACAAAGAGTCGCAAGAAGACGACACCATAATGGACGCAAGAGCTCTTCAGATTGTTGGTGGAAAGCTTAAGGTAAACTGGATCGGAGGCGAGCACTACGAGATAAAAGACATGAACAAAAAGAAGCTTGACCAAGGGCTCAACATAAAAAACAGCAGATGGTCTTTCAACATCGACAAAAGCGACTTTGCGGACATCAAGAAGCTTTCTTCCATAAACGGAGACAGAATACTTCAGATTGGAGTAAACGCAGGAAAAGTGGTTATATCCGAAACGGCTGCTTGGGAGATGGAAATAGACACGATAGACGCAGAGCGAAGCGCTAACTTGATACTTAACAAAAAGTTCTTGGGATGCATCAACGACAGCGACAGCATACAGTTTCACATATTTGACAACTTTATGCTTGTAAAGCACGAAGACTCAAATTTGATGTTGAGCTTTGAACAAAACTGGGACGAAGAAGACGAATAGAAATTCGACTACGATTTTAAAATTTTTAAAAAGTCATTTTCACACAAATCTCTCTTTTTAGAATTAAAGCTTCTTTTAGTGATACATAGATTCTCGATAGACCCAATAAAAATTGGGTCTATTTTATTTATAAACCCAAAATATATAGAAGTCTTATGATCAATGGTTGGATACAATGGATCATTATGATTTAGATCAAAATTAAAGCTGATATCAACACCGTCATAATAATCTAAACCATTCCAATTTTCAAATAATTCTTTAATATTAGAATTCGTTAAACGCCTACATTCGTTTCTATAGATAAAATAGTCATTATTATCAATAATTGACTTATACGAATCTTCGGATTCGACTAATATGATTTTATCAATCTTATCAATGTCAATTAAACATAGTTTATTTTTGTTACTGCGCTCTGTTATCTCCCAAAATTTATCAGTTCCGTATTTTTCAAATAATATTTCTTTTATACTATTCTTATAATCAGGCGATATTAGATTGGTCTTATATCCAAATTTTTCCATATTGGTATTTTCAACCCTTATTTTCCAATCGTCGGTCTTGCTATAGTTATCAACTCCGTATCTATCAATGGATGTTAGCGCAGCCTTTTGTCTCGAGCATTTTTTACAACCATAAAATCCATGTCTATTGACATTCATTACATATTTATAATACATTAGTTTTGACTCAACTTTACACAATGCGCATACCACATCAATCTTTACATGTGATGCCTTTGATAGATGTTTTATATCGATTTCTAAATCCTCATTTAGAATCGGAAAATAACCAAGCTTTAAATAGTGCGTTTTATTTCTATAAGAAATAAAAACTTTTATCTTATCATACTTTAACATATAGTATATATTAAAGCGCCATAAGTCCCTTAAACTTATTTATGAATATAGTATATAATAAATATGACTAAAGAAGAGAAACTATTGAAAATAGAGACCCTGAAAAGACAAGCATCCGAAATCAAGAAAGAGGTTGATTATTACAACGCGCTCCAGACTGGATTAAAGCTTGTTTTGAATGGGTCCTATGCTTAGCCCCCATTTCGTAAGGGATGGGGGCAAGATTTACGGAGCATTTGCAACCGCGTATTTTATATTGTATAACAACCACGTTGCAGGAACAATCACCGCCCAAGGGAGGGACCTTACAAAGACTATGGACAAAGTCAACGAAGACTATTGGTATAACCAATGGCATCTTGACTATGAGCTACACAGAAATCTTTGCGTAAGAAACGTGACTGCAATAGACAGAAGCGAGCCTGTTTCTATCTACGCAGACACCGATTCTCTTTTTGTGTCGTTTCTTCCTGCGATAGAGCATTCCGACTGGAAAAACTTGATTCTCAATACGAAATCGCTAAAAGAAATCGACAAGAAGTTTATTGTGCTGTCGCCAAACCATGTCAACACGGACAATCCAAACTATCTAGGTGGAGCCGAGAATCTTAAAGACTTTGAAGAGCTTCTTAAAAAAGACTACGAGACAATCATAGTCGACGGCTTGTTTATTAAAGACAGAGGATTCATGAAGCTATTAAGCAGCGGCTCGCTTACTTGCGACGTTCAATGGAACTGGTCGAGAGAAGTAGACTACATACATGGAATGGACCATTTTAGATATGGCGGATACTTCAAGCAATGCCTTGAAGACTATGCTGCAGGATTCGGAGTGGAAAACAAAGAAGACTTCGAGCTTGAAAGAATATCGGAGTCTATCATATCTCTGGCGAAGAAGAAATACATACAGCATGTTTCTTTCGAAGACGGAATTCCATACGAAAGGCTGACATATCTATTCCCTAAAGGAGTAGAGCTTGTAAGGTCTTCGACGCCTTTGTTTGCCAGAGAAAAGATTATCAACATCGTGAAGTATCTTTTCGAGCATTCGAACACGTTCAACATAAAGGATCTTCTCAAGCTTATCAAAGCATTGAGAAAGGAATTCGAGCTTGCGGAAATAGACGACATTTCTATGCAGAGCTCCTGCTCTAACTACGATGTCAAAGTAATAGACGACAAGTCTTTGCCTCTGCAGTTTGTTTCTGGCGCGCATTTCGCGGTTAAAGCAAGCGCATACCACAACTATGTGCTTCACCAAAGCAAAGAGCTTCAGACCAAGTATGAGTTTATAAAGTCTGGAACAAAGATCAAATACTACTATTGCAAGAACACGAAAAACGGAGACATCTTTGCTTATATCAGAGGATCATACCCTATCGAGATCGCGCCGCAGATCGACTATGACAAGCAATTCGCCAAATCGATACTATCGCCTATAAACTCGATTATCGAGCCATTAGGAATGCCTGAAATAACTGAAAGGCTTTCAGTTGTGATGAATATATTCAGCGGCTTCGGCTCATAATAAAAAACCCGCTCAAAGCGGGTTTTTTTATGAATATTTTTAACGATTCGGAAAGAGCGTATTTGATATATATTTTATGAAAAACGAAAGACTATACCCAATGTTCGAAAGCTATCTATCAGACAGGCTAAGCGAAGGAAAAATATCGGCAGGCGCTATGGCGCTTTCTAAAATATCAAGAGCAGCTTTTGAAGAGTTCAAAAACAAAATCGAAAAAAATGAACAATTTGAAGGAAAGCAAATAGGATCTTTTAGAGACAAAAAAATTGACGACTTGTTTGATGGCTTTGACCTTGATTGAAAATATAGAAATAAACGGCACCAATGTCTTCTTCTATGACGGAATAGACTTTGACATGGTTCTTAGCCACAAAGAAGAGAATGGATACCTTATATTCTTTGTAGATAGCTATGTCAATTCTGTGAAATCATGGGAAAGGCAAATCAGGCTGGACTCTATACTAGAAGGCAAAGAAGCGGAAGAATTCGACTCGGAAAAATACTACAACAGCAGCGTCGCCATATACCAGACATCTGGATGCTTGATGCCGGTCTACGAAACCATAAAAAAGAAGCTAATGGATCCAATAAAAAACTGGAATCCTTGGGAAATCAAAGGTTATGAATAAAATCTGATATAGAATTTAATATATACAAGAATGAACAATATGAAATATCTGATGAAATACGAAGGCTACACGACATCGCAAAGGCTCGATGACATTTTGGACAAAATATCAAAGCACGGAATCAATTCTTTGTCTCCTCTAGAAAATCAATTTCTAGACGCGCACAAGTCTGGTGGCGAAGAAGAAATGCATGCCAAGCTTGTAAAAAGAGAAAGCGAAAACTTCTTCGAAGACGATTCAGGCATGTTCAAATTCGAATTCGAATCTTTAGAAGACTATGAAGACGAAATACACTACCTAGGAACGCTTACCTGCCCAGACCTTAAAAAAAACGGCAAAAAAATAAGCGGAAGATTGGATGGAAGAATAGTCTTCTATAAAGAGACTGGCTCGACATCTCCAGACTTTGGAGTTCAGGTAAACGGAAAAGACTATGATGTCTTTGACTTCTGCGAGGGGTATGAATACGAGCTTGACAACTTTATAGACTATCTAGTAAAAGCAATCGAAGAAAAAGAAGATTGAATAAATAATATATAACAAAAAATAAAACCAAAAAGATGATTAAAAAATATAATCAATTTGTAAGAACAAATGAAAACGAGCAATCTCCTGCACCGTCAAGACCAGGAGTTTCTCCTGAGACAATTCCAGCTCCAACAAAGCCGGATACAACACCAAGACCATCTAGACCATCTGTTATTCCTACAGAAAAGCCATCTGTAGAAGACAATCCATTGGCATACGGAGACGTAGACGCAGTAGAAGGCGGATTAGAAGGACTAGCAGAATTGCTAGGAGCATCAGTAGAAGGAAACGTTATCAGCTATGAAGGACACGAAATCGACCAGCCATCTGAAACAGGAAAATTTAGAGTAGACGGAATCGACTTGAAAACTGACGACGCTGAAAAAGTTGTTGACTACCTTAACAACCCAGAAGCTCAAGCAGAAGCTCAAGGTAAAAGAGAGAAAAGAGTTCAGGCTCAGGCTCAAAAAAGAGCACAGGCTCAAGGCGAGTTCGAAAGAGGTTCAGACAAAACTGAAACCGCATTGGATCCAGAAGCTCAAGCTCTTAAAGCTCAAGCAGTAGACATCGATCAAATCGAAGAATCTAAAAGCTACAAAAGCAGAACTTTCAAAAGAAGATTCTAATAAGAAGCAACAATAAAAAAAACCACTCATTTGAGTGGTTTTTTTATTTATTCCTTATTCGTCCAATTCAAATACTCCTGGCTCGTCAGACTCATCTAAAAATCTTCCTACTTTTACCATAAGCTCATCATTACCTAAATGATGTGTAGAATCAACATCAATATTTCTAAGTTCGCCAACTGAATAAACACATCTTGCGGAGTTTGGAATTCCCTGTCTTTCGCATAGCTCAGAATACTGTCGATGCATATCCTCTGCAATAGCTTTTACGCTTTCAGGCGTTGTCGTGCATCCTGGATGAACGTCAATGTCCATCGGTATGACTATGTCATCTGAATATTTGCCATTGATGTCGTTTGCTATGGCTTCAGCATTTTGCTGGAAAGACTTAGGCGTTGAAGAAAGGATATGGCAATGCTTTATCCAATCTCCAGGCGTTCCTTCTTTAGGACATATTTTTATATAGATTACTCCGTATCTCATTCTTCTGATTTATCTTCTGTTTCTTTTTCTTTCTGTATCTTGTTGATGATGTATCCAGACACCGCAAATTCTGCGGCAGCCCATAATAGGAATTCTCCCATGCTCAAGTTTGAATGCTTTTCCAGCAAAAAGAATATCATTCCCCATTGAGCGATTATGAAAGCCAATCCAGATTCTATCCTCTTTTTTGAAAAATAAGACTTTTTAGAAGAGTATACGTTTAGAAGCTCTTTGATGATCCATTTTATATTTTCCCATCCAAAAAACAGTTTTGATTTTTTTGCTTTTTCCATTTAATGCTTTTATTTTTATATATTAAATGACAAAAGCAAAAACTATTCGTCTCCTAGCAATCCATCTAGGCGACATCTTCTTTGATATGTCTTTTTGGACTTTTCGACTTTGTCTTCCACACCGATCTTGGTCATGTAGTTGCTGAAGTAAAGCAAAGTTCCGTCTGCCAGGTTCTCTTTTATGCAGTCGTCGCATATCGCCAGCAGTATCCTTTCGCCGTCGTGCTTGCTGCCATATCCGGCGTTCAGTATATCGATGGTGCCGTTGTCGACCATCTCGCTTTCGATTGTTTTGTAATAGACTTGATTGCTTCTTTCGTCTTTCTCGTTCTTCCAAAGAAGATCCTCTTCCGAAGCAATACCCATCGGCTTAACATTGTTCTTCTTGCAGCAAATACAATACATCTATAGATACTTTATGTTGTCAAACTTTTTGTTGTAGTCGGTGTCTTCTTTCTTGGAATATTTTTTCTTTTTAGGTATCCATTTTAAGTCAAGCACGTCTTTGCTGAAAAACTCCTCTAGCTTTAGTGCTTTGTAAGGATTCGCCACAAGAGTCGCCAGCTTGTTTATATCCTTTACCTTGCTTATCCTGTGCATAAGCGCTGCTGGATCTGCTGGCTTTTTTTTCTCGACTATGTCTTCAAAAAGCTTTTTCCATAGGAAAACAGGATATTCCTGCTTAATCTTTTCTTCGGTCTTGTTGAAGCCTGCTTCGTCGTTGTCGAAAAAGTATTGTATGTACAGGCCATTGTTTTCGATAAGCTTATAGTCTGTGTTTACTCCTACAAGCCCTATAGAGTTTGGATAGAAAAGCGAGTCTAGATATCCTTCAAACACTGTTATCGTTTGTCCTAGGTCTACGTTCAGTATGTTGAAGTAGTATGAAAGCTTGTTGTAGATGACCATTTCGTTCATGTCGATGTCGAGAGGCTCTTCCTTTCCGATGTTTATCCATTCGAGAAGGTTCTCGTAGTTGTAGATCTTGAACATCCTTTTCTTTCCTTCTTTTAGGTTTCGCACCTGCATGCCAAGCACCTTTGTGTCCCTTCTGTTGAGCATGACGATTATCCATTCGCTTTCGTCTTCGTTCTTCCAGAACTTTGCTTGGTATATGTTTTTGTGATGCTCTTCAGGGATTCCTCTGCCGATCAAATACTTGTATATTCCTCCGTTTGGCTGTATTGGCTTGAAATCGGATATTTGCGTAAGGTTTGAGCTAAAGACTCGCTCCAGCTCGCTCAATTCGATCAGGTTTTCGAACTTGGCGTCAGACATGTTGCTTTCGTAGTCAGAGTAGGTCATGACGCTGTTCAGATGCTCGATCATCTCAAGCTTCTTGTCAGGGTCTACCATCTCGTTGAAGTCTTTACAAAGCTTATCGAAATTGGTTTTGTGACCACACCGGAAACAAATAAAAAAGAATTTATTCAAATAGAGATTAGCTCTTTTTTTAGTTTTCACACTTCCTTCCCGACAATATGGACATCGAAAATTTATACGGTCTTCATGAACTATCAATCGCCTTTCAAAGCTATTTGAGAATTCCTTATTTACTATTGATTGACACTTTTCGATAATATAATTTTTCATAATATTTTTATAAATAAATGAAAAGAAAGTTTCAAATATAATATATACTATATGAATAAATATATACCCTTTCAAGAAGCACATGATATTGTTAAAAATCTAAAATTAAAAAATACCAACGAGTGGCGAAATTGGATAAAAAAAAATAAGGAATATAATATTCCATATAATCCAGATATATTTTATAAAAATTCGGGATGGGTAAATTGGAAACACTTTTTAAATAAAGAATTCAAATTAGATTTTATATCATATGATGATGCAAAAGAAATAGTCAGAAAACTAAATATCGAAAATAACAAAGAATTTAAAAAATGGATAAAAAACAATAAAGGGAGTAGGATACCAAAGGCACCCGAACTGACATATAAGAATAGAGGATGGATTTCATGGGGCGAATTCCTATCAACAAAAAATAGTTATAAAAAAGATTTTATACCATACAAAAACGCGGTAGAATTTTTGAAATCCTTCAATCTAAAATCACAAACTGACTATCTATCCTTTTTAAAAAGCAATGATATAGAACTACCTACAAATCCACACACCTATTACAAGGAGTGGATATCTTGGGGAAAATACCTATCTAGTGGAACTATTAGCAATTGCAATAAAGAGTTCATGAACTATGAGGATTCTAAAAATGCACTTAAAGAACTTAAATTAAAAAACGTCAAAGATTTTTTAGAAAAAAGACCAATCAACATTCCATCCGATCCAAAATTATATTACAAAGAAAAATGGATTTCATGGGGCGATTATTTAGGAACAAATAGAAAATCAAACAAAAAAAGAGGCAATATATTTTTAAATTACGAAGATGCTAAGTTATATTTAAAAAATTTAAATATAACTCATAAATATGATTATATAGATTATATAAAAAATAATAATATAGAATTTCTACCAAAAAGACCCGACTATATTTACCGAGATGAATGGGTTGGCTATTTAGAATATTTAAATTGTGTCGGTATGAGAACATCTTTTGGTGAGAGAAAAATAAAAGAATTCTTAGATGATAATCTAATTAAATATGAAAGAGAAAAAAAATTCGATACCTGCAAAAATACAAAATGCCTACCTTTTGATTTTTACCTACCTGATTATAATATTTGCATAGAATATGATGGCCAACAACATTTTAATATAGTCTCAATATATGGTGGTGAAGATAGTCTTAAAAAGATAAAAATAAATGATAACATCAAAAACAATTGGTGTTCTGAGAATAATATTAAACTAATAAGAATACCATATATTAAAAAGAATAAAATTTATACCATATTAAATGAACTTTTTAATAAGATTTAGTCTTTGAATGCAATCTTAATCCTGACACAATCTTCCTCTTGTCCTTCGTTCTTCAAGAAGTTGTTTATATACCCCATTATGTTGGCAGCGCCTATAGGGTTGTGCGAGTGAACCACTACCTCAGGAAATTTTATAGGATATGATTTTTTTTCTAGCCTCGACATCTTTGTTCTTTTAGGATTTTCCTTGTAGAAATACCGAACGATCCATTTCGCACAATCTAGCCCAGTAGGCTCGATAATCTTGGAATAGTCGATGGTATAGTTTTTATAGACGTTGTTGAAATACTCGTCCATCGCAGACTTGTCGAGGTCGTGGTCGAGAGATATGCGCGAAATGTTTCCCAATCCAATCTCTTGGACCTTGCTCGAGAATTCTTTCATGCTTCTTGCTATGATCCAGCCTTCTTCTAAAGGAGTTCGCTGGTCGTCTAAATAAATCCTGTTCATTTGGCAAATATAAGGAATCTAGTCGACTTTTATATGTCAAGAAAGAATATCCTTTTGTATATTTCCAAAGGAAATTTGGATTTGTCTATAGACTCGAAAATTCTAAACATCCCTTTTGGCTTCCAATAAGATATAAATACATCATGATAGTATTCTTTGATAGTTTCTTTGCCTGCTTCAAGCAAGCCTTCTGGCATCTCTTCTAAAATAGAATAGAAAAGATTTTTATATCCATTCAGGCCATCCCTCGTGAAATAGCGGGCGTCTATGGCTCCGTTGTTTTGGTCTCTCAATATCCACGTGTATAGCCCTGGCAAAAAATACGAAGCTGGCTTTTTCTGCGGTATAGTATTACTTACGACACTACTTATCTCTTCGATGAAGTCGTCTGTAGGAACATATTCGACAAGCATCTCTCTAAGATCTGAATTGTATTTTTCCAAGTCAAATTTTCCGTCCTTAGTGTATTTCTCTTTTACTCCAAGATCTTTCTCGAGCTTCTTCTCAAGGTTTTTCCCAAACTTCTCTCCGTTTTCAAGCATTTCGTCCTTGAAATGGTATTCTCCTGTATAAGGGTCTCTGATATACTCTCTTCTAGAGTAGTGCTCGCCGCCTATCGAAATATAGTATTGATTCTCGTCTTTCGCACAATAGTCTGTGCCTGTGGCTCCGTCTGTGCGAAACTTTATCACGTCTCCTGATTTTAGATATAGATTGTCACCCATGCATTCCGAATAAACGGTATCCTCGCTATAGTAGGCCTGGTCGTGATATTCGCTATAGACTGTGTCTGCCCTGTCCGATACATATATATCCAGATACTCCAGCCATACCGCGTCCTCGTAGTGCACGTAGCCGTCAACATCTTCACAGTATCTAGCGTCGTCTTCGTCTATATACTCTCCGTGGTATTCGCTCCATACGCGGTCTTCAGTGTCGCTCGAAGTTCCATCCGTCTCTTGCAGCTTCAGGCGCCAATCTTTTGACATATCTTCTGAAGAATAAAGAATTCCCTCTTCGTAGTCAAGAAACAAAAAGGTGTCCATATAAGGATATTTATCGTATCTTCCTTCTTTTATCTTTACCTTGTAATCTGATAATGGAGACTTTAAATTCGTCAGTATATCGTGCTCTTTGGCATAAGATTCAAATCGAGCTCTATCGCTATCGACTATAGTATAGATTCTATCCATGAACCTTCTTCCGTCGGTCAGAGTCCACACAAGAGCTCTTCCGACTATCTTTTCAGGATCGTCGCTTTTCAATATAACCAAGCTACAAGATTCTGGATTCTGAACATAGATGTCCAAAAATTCCTGGCAATGTGCTTTTCTCATGCAAGAGTTTCCAAGCTGTCCTCTTACTTCTTCATATCTATCTTCTAAATACCAATATCTTATGTCTTCGCCTTTAACCAAAACAAATTTTTCAGAACCTTTACTTATTTTATCATAAGTAGACTTGTAGGCGTTCACGAAATCCTCAAGATCTCCGTTACTTATAGGAGTCTCGCGAACGTCGTTGAACACGTGCCTTACCCATCTTCCTATTCCATAGGACGGAGTCCTTCCGGTGGTCCAGAACTTGCTGTTTTTGATGAATGGACCTCTCTGTTTTTCTAAATTCGTTAAGGGTTCGCCTGACAAACTAATAGTTGGATAATCTCTGTAGAACCTGCTTGTCTGAACATACGAGATCATGTCGTTTTTGTCGGTCTTGTCGATCAAAGTATATGTGTCTTTTGCATCGTCGCTGTCTTCGACAGACAAAAGTATTTTTGCGACATTTTTTGCGGCACCATCACCATCGGCGATATTCTTGAACAGCTCTCTCAAAGAATCCGAGTAGAATATCATCATCTTTCCGCTCTTGGCGTTCTCTGATATAAAGTCTAGGTATTTGTTTAGTTTCATATTGTATATATTAAAATGATCCGCTTAAAAACTAAGCGGATCATTTGTTGCCTGAATTTTTTTACGGGCTAGTCTTTTTTTTTATTATTGCCAAAAACTCCTTTAGATGTCTTTGCCAAAAGCTTTGACTGACCAATAGCTCTGGTCACAAAAGGCTCTTTGCTGTCCAATCCTGCAGACATCGCAGCGTTAGGAGTCTGCATAGACATTGTGCTTGCTGCCATAGGATCCATGCTTTCTTTGAATTCGCCAAAATTCATAACAGGCTCTCTTGTCGGTATGCTTGTCTTTACTACATTGCTCGGCAAATTAGTGTCTTTGATAACAAACTCACTAATAAATGGCCATAGCTTTTCATGGTCTAAGTCTTTGCTAGAAAGAGCGTGAGTCATATGCCTTACATTTCCTGGATCGTCATCAGAGAATCCGACTTTTGCAGAATATCCAATCTTGCTCGCGTAATTGTTTACATCTACGATAAAATCTTTAAGAGCTTCTTCTTTGGCAGCCTCTGGATTTGCAGGAGATCCACCTCTTGATGGTGCAGAAACTCCGATAAAATGACATAGGTCCAAATAGTCTTTTACTAGATCAGACTTTGAGAAGTCAGAAAAGCTGACATTGCTTTCTTCGTCTCTTTTAGTATCAAAAAGATAGTGATACATCAAAAGGCTATCGTGCATTTTTGACTTTTCCTCTTGGCTTAGGCTGTCGATGACAAACTCTACTCCTTTTCTCATTCCTGCAGATTCATGACCTCTTGCGGTGATGATCGCGAATATCGATCCGTTCGTCAAGCATTCGACAAAATCTTCCCATGCTGGACCAAAGCTATTCATTTCCAATGCTTTGACGACATCTTTTTTGAATATCTCAGGATCTACCTCGTCTCTGAAGTTTCTAAAAGCCGTGGCGTAGTCCAATCCGACGATAGTCTCGCCTTTATAATCAAATTCTTCTTTTCCAACTTTAGAGCGATATATCGCAAAGTCAGAAGTCGCCATTCCTATTTCTCCTCCATCTTTGGTCTGAACCATTATTTCGGTAGGCATGTTTAGAATATTGTCATCCCAGTCAAATGCGTAAAAAAGAAGCGTTCCCTTATCTACATTTTCATTGAATTTTTTTAAAAATTTCATAAATTATTTTATTTTTTATTTATTCTTCTTTTTCCTTGTTAGTGTTGCCTACTAAACCACCTTTATTGGTTGTTTTTTCTCTTAATCTAAAAATTATAGTATATACTTGAGGTGTTTTAAATGCGTTTCTATCATATTGTTCTAAATTTGTAAAAGAACTTAAAAAGTTTTTTTCAACACCTCCAACTAAATCTTCGTTACCACCATGCAAATGAACTTCAATTTGTGTTTGTTTCGTTTTTACATCATCCCAATACATAACCAATGCTTCATTATCACCACCAGTTAATTTAGAACCCATACTTTTACCAGTAGGTTGAGATGGAACTTGTGCAACCAATTTAGCATTGACACCATTCTTTTTTAACCAAGAATATATTTGTTTTGCAATATTTTTTACTTCTAGATTATCTTCATTTAAAGTCTCTAGATTATCTAAAGAAAAAATTTCAAATAAATGAATATATTTTAATTTTTTCATACTATCTTATTTATTTTTGTTGATGAAAGATTGGAAAGACTCTAATTTTCCTTCAAACTCGTCTTGAGACTCGTCTTCATCTTCTTCTTGTCCTTCTTCTTCATCCTCTTGACCTTCTTCATCCTCTTGACCAAAATCTTCTTCTTCGTCTTGACCGAATTCGTCGAATCCTTGAACTTCTTCTTGTCCTTCTTCGCTTTCTTGACCTTCTTCAGTCTCGATTTGGAATTCTTCTACTACTTCTCCTTCAAAAGTCGCTGATACTGAAATAAGACCATTTTTCTCTTCGATCTCGATTTCGTATCCGTTTATTTCTACTTTAGTTTTCATAATGTTTTTGTTTTTTTTTGTTATATATTAA
>ENA-OSIY01001384-OSIY01001384.1-marine-metagenome-genome-assembly--contig:-NODE-1384-length-13027-cov-6.542162_pt1 | contig 13027 bp, 15 predicted proteins | sample MGYA00237884_ERZ534233 | MGnify/ENA primary metagenome ERZ534233 (study PRJEB26412, sample SAMN06343840) | marine metagenome | isolation source: estuarine water | place: USA: Columbia River Estuary... | reverse complement strand
CTCTGACAAAGTATTCGACATCATGAAGTTGATGGAGATTGACAAAAAGGCTCTCTTCAATGAGATTAAAGCTATTCAACTTAGCTAAATAAAAAAACCTACTCAAATCGAGTGGGTTTTTTTTATATATAGAGAAAGTAAAAGTTTAAACTATGGCATTTCACTATTCGCCGAGAATCATAAATGATAGAAGTCTAATACTATATTTGGATGCTGGCAATCCTAGAAGTTATACTGGTAACTTTACCATATGGACAGATATAAGTAAGAGTGAGTATGATTCTACGATGACTGATATTACATACACAATGACTTCTGGAGTTGATAGTGGAAATATTGTTTTCAACGGATCTACGAGTAAGGTATCATGTGGTAATATACCGATTGGTAGTTCGGGAACCGTGAATGTTTGGTTCAAGCAGGATGTGGCAGTGGCGAACAAAGGATTGGTGGGTATTGGTACGAACACATGGTTATATATAGGCGGTTCGGGTGCAAATACCATGTTGGGTGTATTCAACGGAACAACTTACTCTAGTGGAATACCGTTAAATGGATCTACATCTTGGAACTTTGCTTCTTTTGTTTGGAGTGGAACTACACTAACTATATACCTCAATGGTGGATCTCCGATATCTTCAACTATTTCTTTTACCAATTCGGGTAATGTTGTTATAGGAGTCTATCCTTCCAATGTAGTCGGTTCATATTTCAACGGAAAAATATCCAATGTTCAGATATACAACAGAAACCTTTCTGCTGCCGAGATATTACAGAACTACAACGCTCTAAAAACTAGATTTGGACTATAGTTTCCATATTTCTTGAAGGTTTATCTTCGAACTCATTTCTATTATCTTATTGTTTCTCTTTAGAGAATACTTCTGAAGTGGTATGAACATTTTTACCAGACTATCTGTCTTATCAACCTCTTCTTCATCCATGTCAAAGTTAAATATCTGTATAAGATTTTCTATTTCGTCGAAGGTGACAAATTCTTTATCTCCTAAAAAGTAAGTAAAGTTATAACTATAGTCGTTGTATTGGCTTGAGTCTTCTTCATACGATTTATCTATTAGAAAGCTAGTTAAAGAATTTTCTATTCCTATCGATGGAAGAGTGAATTTGTATCCGTTTATGTCGAAACATCTGTCTTCCGAATTCCAATACTTCATTATTTCTTCATCAAGATAGCAATAGTTAAATGTCTTTTCGTCAAAGTCGATTTTATCTATCAATCCAATCTCATCGTTAAAGTATTCCAATTGCACTGGCTTGTTTTTAGTAAGTCTCACTATTTCTAAAAATATGAATATCACGTCTATACTTTTTATATGGTTGAATGAGTAACCTTCAGTTAGAACTATGTTGTTTTCTACGATTCTCTTTAACTTTCCTAAAACTATACTAAGATCTTCTCTATCATATCCGGTTTCATATTCTAATACTTCTTTCTTATCAACTTTCTTAATAGTTATCTTAAAATTATCTTTGTAAAACAATCCTTGTGAAGGAAGGTTTTTAATATCTATTGTCTTCTTCTTTACGAAGATTCCTTTTATAAAATCGATTATTTTCATATCAAATTCTATTTTTTATTATATATATTTTTTAGGCGCACATGTTCATCGAATATATAGTTTATGACTATAAATGATGACTGCTTCAACTACCTAAAGGAAATACCAAACGGATCAGTTGATTTGATATTAGTCGACCCTCCTTATCTAATATCAAAAAAGTCAGGTTTTACAAGATATTCAGACGATGCAAACTCTGATATGATAACAAAGTATGGAAAGGTTTCGATAGACTTTGGTGAATGGGATAAAGACGATATTGACTGGGACCTTCTTCTAAAAGAATACCATCGAGTTCTCAGAGATGGTGGTACTCTAATATTTTTCTTTGATATCTGGAAATCCACAATGATAAAGGAGATTGCAGAAAAATACAAGTTCAAGCAACCAAGGATAGGACAATGGCAAAAAACGAATCCAGTTCCTATAAATTCGAAGATAAACTATTTGTCTAACGCGATTGAGTATTTCTTTACTTTTACAAAAGGAAAAAAACCAACTTTCAACTCTGTTTACGACAACGGGGTATATAGATATCCTTTATGTCATGGAAAGGAAAGATTAGACCATCCAACACAAAAACCATTAGGGTTGATATCAGAGCTTCTACTTAAACATTCTAAACCAGGAGATACGGTACTTGATACTTTTGCAGGAACCGGAACAACAGGTCATGCTTGTATTTTAAATGATAGAAAATTCATACTTATAGAAAGAGATGAAAAATATTTTGAGATACTCAAAAAAAGAATAGATGGATTATCAACAAAACAAGAATTGGATAATATATAAACAAAGATAAAAATAAAAACAAAAATATGTCTATTAAAGTAAAAAACTCTCAATTAAACGACGATACAATCACAGCATTAAATATGTTGATTGATTTGGACATCAATGCACAATCTGCCTTTAGGCTTATGAGAATAATAAAAGAACTTTCTTCTATATTAGATGACAAAATCAAAATGGAAAAAAGAATTCTCGACAAATGGACTACAAAAGACGAAGCAGGAAATCCTACTGAGGCAAAGGATGAAACTGGAAACTTAATCGAAGGTGCGGTGAACATATCAGATTCTGCTGCCTTTTCTAAAGAAATGGAAACACTATTGGAGATAGAAAATGAGATTCCATATGATAAAATAAAATTTGAAGAGTTAAATCTTCAAACTGCAAAGGTTAAGGATCTTATAAAACTTGAATTCTTATTCGACTAATGCCACTACCACACTATCCTCACTTTATCATTAATGCAACGCATATGAAAAGAAAGAGAAAGATATTTAATATTTTTAAATTAAAAGCCTGATAAAACTATCAGGCTTTTGCTTTTTAATATATAAAGAAAAATATTTAATCTAATGCCGGCAACGTATAGTATAAATGTTGGAACTCAGCTTGAGGCTTATAGAAAAACTGATATTATATCTGTTTTAAAAGATATTCCTGATAATACACATAAGCTGATATCTCCAAAAGACATCAGAGACGCTTTTTTGTCTACATGGGCAAATTCACCATTCAAACAAACAAAGAATGTATCTGGTACAGAATACATCGGTATAGATTCAGGAAATCCTGCAGACCGAGACATAAAGCAAAAGATATTTTTGGGTAAGAGAAGCTATGCAAATCTTGATATAATGACTGATACTCTATTATCTAACAATAGAGCAGATATTTACATATACAATACAAAACCCGATAGTTATTTAACACAGAGTTCTACCAAAGTTGCTATATTAGCAGGAACAAATTCTACGTTGTACCAAACTGCTCCTTATATAGAGTCTAAAATAGTCAATAATGTTAATCATTTTGAATTTAGAAATCCTTCGTTGAGTAATGGTCCAATAAGTATATACAGCTCTACTGGTAGAGTTGCTATAAATGGAATACTATTTCCTACGGTTGCAGAAACTGCGGCCAAAACAAATAATGATATAATACTTAAATATACAGGATCTTATCCAAATGGTTATTTAAAATGGGGACCAATATCGTTTGACGAGACAAACGTCGGTGCTGCCGGTCTTCCAACTAATATATACGGATCTCCGGTAAAATTAAATGGACATTCTTTAGAGTTTGTAGACACTTCTATAGTTCCTAATGTGATAGGTGGTGTTCCTGCAGGATTTTCATTTTCCTCTAATTCGTATTATAGTGCAATAACCGCAACACAACAAAACTGGCCTATTGCAGAAGTTCTTAGAAAAGTTCTTTATCCTTATGTTGCACCAACATTATCACTTAGTTTGACCGACAAAGTTACCGGATCTACATATGCAGAAGCAGGAACTTCAATAACCGCTAGATTGTCATATCTACTTACTATATATCCAAGAACTGTGGATGAATATGTCAGTAATTACTACATACTTACTCAGATAAATCCATATGGACAGCCGATTGGAGTAACTGCAGCAACCGTTCCGGTATATAGTGGACTTTCTTTTTCTGGAGTTCCTGGAAAGACATTTTCGGCGACTATAGATTTTACTATAAACGATACATCTGGTGTAGGTGGATTCCATAGATATACTATGGCTTATTCGAATGTACCGGGAACAACTATAGGAGGATATCCTACCTCTCCTACATATTTAAACTTTGGGTGGAGCTATAGTACTACTGCGGAAATAAAATTTATTAAACCTATGTTTTATGGATTTAGTGGAACTTCATCTGTATTATCTTTAAATCCTTCATATACAACTCCATATTATGGAGGTATTTTAACTACATTCAAAACGAAATTGACTACTCTACAGAATACTAAGTTGACTAAGCTTATAAAACCATATCCTGGTATGAATTCTTCACTTAAGCTTATTATTTCTGGAAGTGGTAGACTATACTTTTCTTATCCTCGTGTAAATTTAATCGGTGATACTTTAAACGAATCAAACCTTTTAACAATAAAAGATCCTAATGGATTTGTCCTTTATCAAAAAGGAAATCCTACTGCATCTTCGTTTTACCCTGCAACATTTGATATGCAGGCACAATCTGGATTGACTGATCATGTACTTTGGGTATCTAAATATTCATGTAGCTACCCTGCACCCGGTATCTTTGAATTTATTTTCGGAACATCGAGTACTTTTAGTTGGCCGGTGATTCCTTTGAATGGTAATAAAGGTCTTCAAGGACCACTAATTTAATAAGATAAAATGGCAATATACGACAAATACGACGGACTTCCTTGGCAGGCTACAAGTAGTACACTTATAATAGGTACTGCCAATAGCACATCTTTTCAGTTTACCAACAATGGTGTATTAGAAAACCTAAAGGATAACGAAGAATATTATCTAATACCCAAATATCTAAGAGATATGTTTATATCGGTCTGGGACAGTACGGTATTCAAACCAACATATGCATCAGGTTCAAGTGTAGAGTATATAGGTATAGATTCTGGATTGGCAGACGATTTGCAACAAAAACCAAACAGAGATTTAGATATAAACAAAATATTGATAGGTAAAAGATCATATTCTGGAACTCATTCTTATGATAGCTCTCATGACATAATGTCTGATAGTTTGATATCAAATGATATCGATTTATTTTTTAACAATACTAGAGCTGATATAGAATATCAAAAAAATACGAGAGTTGTATTTTTGTCTGGAACAAATCCTACACTATTTAATACGGCTCCATATTTACAATCTCAGGTAGTTTCTTTGGCAGGTGGATCACAATCTCTTTCGTTTGATATTGTTAATAGAAGTGGAAATATATCCTTTCAATCACAAGGAATCGATTTGTTTGGTAATGATATGAATGCAGGTGGAACGGTATCTATCAACAATATAGTATTCCCTACTATTGCATCATCTTCTAACTCTTCTTCAAATGGTATGTCGCTTATTGATAGAAATGGTTTATTGAATTGGGAAAAGATAACTTTTCCTCAGAGAGACTTCATAGGAATAACAGCAAGTTTACTTAATATTCACGGTTCTCCTGTAAACCTAAATAGTCATTCTTTGGAATTTACAGATAGTCGTCCACTTCCAATCACTATAGGAGATATGAATATGGGTACAAACTTTAATAACATGTCTCTTGCAGACGTTCTTAGAAAGATAGTATATCCATATTTAGGTCCAATATGTACACTTAGTCTAAATAACTCTACGGGTTATGTCGAAGTTGGTACTTATCCAGACATAAAAGTAGATTATTCAATAACTAAGAGAACCAATTCAACTCTTCCTACAAAGTTTACAAACATGATACCAGGTACTTATCCTCCTATAACTACAAGTGGACAAAATACCATAAGTGGAGTGGCAAGAGGTGTTATTATAAGTCCGGTCACTGCAACTTCTTCAAACTTTACTATAAAGGTAAATGATGGTACGTCTAATAGTAGTGTAAGTACTACAGTTACTGGTATATATCCTTATTTCTATGGATTTACATCATCAAATACACTCACGGTTGCTGCATTACAGTCTATGACTAAAGTAGTAGAGCCAAAAGGTAACAAAACATTTGATTTGATTGGTAGTGGAAATTTCTTTTTTGCATATGATGTAGATTATGGTTTACTATCATCTATATTTGATAATGATAATATAAATATTTTTGCAACTTTCTCTACATCTACTAAAATATTATCTTCACCAACGGGTCTATGGACATCAAAAGAATATAGAATCTACAAATGGAGTAATGTTTCACAGATTGGACCTCCGTCAGAAAACTTCGATTTTAAATATTAAAAAAATTATATATAGTATATGCAAATAATAGATGGATTTACAGTAAATGCTGCTCAACCAATAGATGATAGACTAGTTACTTCAGGTACTGCCTCTAGAAATGCTATTGTTTATAAATACAATGGTCTTAGAGTATATGATATAGTGGCAAACCAACCATATGTTTGGAACGGTACTATATGGACAAGTGAAAATAATAGTACGGTTACGATAACAGGTACTACTACGACTAGTTATATTCCTATATTTGAGGGAAATTCTCAAATAACTAATAGTCTTATAACTCAGGTTCCGGTCGGTGCAGCAGGTGCAAAATATGTTAATATTGCTACCGGAAATTACACACAACATGCTCTAAAAGTTGCAGGTGTGGTTGAGGCTACCGGTTTTAGAGGATTAGGAACAGATATTACAAACATTTTAGGATCACATATAACGGGCCCTATTGCGGTGAGTAAACTAGCACCAAATGCTACTCCAACTGCAGGAGAAATATACATATTGAAATCAGGAACTTCTACACCAGAGTGGATGGCACTAAGTTCTATACCGGCAAATAGTCTACCTGCATCTGCACCAAAACCAGATATACAAACTTTAGATGCAGCCGGGTCGGAATTATACGTATCATTTGGTAATACTGCAGGTCAATATAAATATTATCAGACTATTAGTGGTGATGCCTTCAAATTCGTACCAAAGACTACTGCTGGAGTAGAAGGTGCTCAACTTCAGATACCAAGTGGAACAGAAGCTATTCCATCTATAGCGTTCTCTACCAATAAAAATACGGGTATATATAAGCCAGGTTTTAATGTATTAGGAATATCTGTTGCTGGTAAAGAAAAGATGAGATTTACTGAAAATGGAGTATTGTTAAAAGCCAGTACAATAACCGAAGCAACATTTAAAGTTCTAAATACCGGAGGTCGACCATTCATTGGACTATATGGATTGGATGGAGATTCTAAAATGAGTGGAACTATTGGATTTTCCGGATTGTGGAACAATGGTGGTAAGTTCTTAGAAGATTTAATCATAGAAAGTTTTGCTAGTGTTGCTGCCAAATCTTATGTTCAAACAACAGCACACTTTGATGCAAACGTTCCTGTGGCTACTGATGGTAGAAGACACATGATAAACATGAATGGTAGTGGTCAGACTATAATCGCAACAAACGTTGGTGCACATGTCAATAAATTTTTACTTGGTGTCGCTAGTACCGAACAATCTATTTTTTATCCTAATGGTGCATATGGATGTGACATATACAACTCTAACCCTTCATATGGACATGGTTTGTTGGTTAGATCAGGTGGTGGTCCAAATACGATTTCTGCTAGATTTGATAATGGCACTAAGACTATTGCTTACTTTACAGACAGAGGTCTTCAAATATTATCTGGTTCTGAGACAGCACCTGCAATATGTTTTGATGCAGATAGAAGTACTGGGATTTATTTAGAAACTGCTAAAAAGATTGGAATTGTTGCAGGTGGTAAAAAAGTACTTACCATCTCTGATACAGAGATTAGACTTCCTAAAGTATCTAATTTAGCTTATATATTTGGTGATAATACTAGAATAGAAGGAACTACAAGAACAAATAGTCTTGAAATCTATAGACCTACTACAAGTGGTGGTTATGCCATCTGTCACTTCTATAGTGATATTGGTGGAACAAAATCTGCAAAAGCTTATATTTGGCCAGATGGTGTTTATTATAGACTTTCTGATAGAAACCAAAAGGAAAACATAAAAGGACTTGAATATGGTCTTAATGAAGTATTAAGACTTAACCCTGTTACACATACTTGGCTTTATAGTGACTCTACAAAACCTTCTATAGGTTTGATTGCACAGGAGGTTGAGGAAGTTCTTAAAGAGCTTGTAAATACATCTATGGATGGAGACAGAGAAGTAAAGGCATTGGATTACAATGGAATAATACCTGTCTTAATAAAGTCTATACAGGAACTAAACAAAAAGATAGAAATATTAGAATCAAAATAAAAAAAACCCGTTCTTTTGAACGGGTTTTTTTATTTATCTATATTTTCGAACCACCAGTTGAAATAAACAAAGTTGTCTCCTACTAAGTTATAAGTCTCACTTTCGTGTCTTATTACGATTCTATTGTCATATGCTCTTACAACCTCTATTTCGATACCCTTTTGCATTTCTAACTGCCTTCCAGTTTCTATTGAGAAACAGATTACTTCATCATTTATAAGTTTGTATTTTCCTGGTTCTGGTTTCATCCAAGCTTGAATAGTTTTAATAACTAAACCTTTTATCTTTATTATCCATTCTTTTGCTTGATATAAATCATAGTCTTTGAATACTTCTGATTCAAGTTCAGGATTTGTTGTAAGTATTCCATTTATTACACCCCAATATTCATTTTCACCAATGACAAATGTTACATATACATCGTAGTTTATACCATTTACCTTTACTATTCTGAGTATTTTCATACTCTTTATATCCTGGTCTTCTAATGCCAACTTACCTCTAAGATTCTTGTATGCGTTGGAACCAGTTAGATTCCAAAGTATGTCATTTACTCTTGACATTGCTTGTCTTAGACCATCCTGATGTTTATCAAACGCATTTGTTGATAGAGAAGGATCATCAACATGCATAGAAGCTTGAACAGAATCTGGGTTCAATCTTTGCATATTAAACTCTGTGAATTCTAGAATTAGTTTATTTCTCTTTTTCATATTAATATATATATTAAAATCTAATATTTAAAAATGAAAAGAATCAAAAGATTTAACGAAAGTGAACAAGTTGACGTATCAACAGAAAGAGTTGACGAAATAATCGTTGATTTGAAAGAACTTACATCTATTTTAGATGATAAGAAAAAGATGATAGATTCTTTGATAAGTGAGCTTAATAACTACAAAAATAAGTCAGATAAAGGAAATGATCAGATAGATGATTCTATTGCAGCACTTCAGGTCATAATGAAAGATTTGGAAAACTCTACTGACAAAACTGACACCGTTTTAGGAAACCTTCAAAGTTATAACGACGATGGTAGAAAATATCTTTATACTGAAAACAAATAACGTTATCAACATATAATAAGTATGGCAGTAATCGACGAAGATGGTGACTATCTAAGTCCAATATTCGAAATGGACTGGAAAGAGATTCGAAACATCATAAGAAAACAAACTATAGAAAGAATATATGGCAATTTGGGACAATCACTCGGAAACGACGAAGAATACTATTAAAAAAGGATTAAGAGCATTCGTAAAGATTTTGAGAAGAGACAAACGAAAACAAAAGATAGAAAATGTTTTGTGCTCCAGATCCTAATATAGTTGTAATGGGAGGTCCTTCCAGTAATAAATGGGATAATATGAAATTCAATCCCAATATCGGAACAATGTTTAGGTCCCAGGAAAGAATCAAAAAGATAAGAAAGATATTTGATGGGAAAATTCAACGAGAAGAAGTTCGGTTCTGAGTTCAAAAATATACTTAGAATAATAAAAATAGATAACATATTCAATGTTGACAGGAAAAAAGGGAAATAATCAAGGAATCGTATTTGCTCCTTATATAATACAAACCACGACACCCGCAATAATAGAAAGTAATTTCTCACCAAGAATGACACTTAAAAGTAGATATTCAACTACAATGAAGAACTGGAAAAGAAAATCAAGAATAGAAAAGATATACAAAATAGAAAAGCCTACTGAAGAGTAGGCTTTTTTGATATAATGTTATTTTTATTTAGTATATTTAAGTTTGTAAAGTGTTCTATAAACAAGTGCTACAACTTCATCAATGATATTGTGTAAGTGTGTATCTTCTGTGTTTATACATTTTCTTTCTTCTTTAATAAATCTTGCTAACTCATTAAAATACTCAATAGTATCTTTTGATTTAGTATCTTTAGTATCGATTACATCATACTCTTCAATAATACCATATTGTCCTTGGTATGTTTCAATCAAATCATCGATAAAATCTAAAACACCATCATAGTAATCGCCTAACGCAGTGTGTTTTGCATGCGAACCCATATCACCATTTACTTGTAAATGATAAATGTGTGCCATTTCTCTTGATTCGAACAATTTAGAAAATAGTTTACCTGGGTGTGAACCTTCTCCTAATATTTGTGGTTTCTCAACACCACTTTCTTGTTCTGCCTGAGCTTGAGCTTGCACTTGTGCACCTACTGCTTGTGGTAGGTTTGCAACAGGCATTTCGTCTTGCTCGAATATTCTTCTTATTTTAGGCTTTTTTAAGTCTGAAAATCTTTTCATCTGTTTTTTGATTAGTTTTTATTATATATTATTTTTCTTTTCTGCAAAATCGTAAAGCTTTCCAAGCTTTGTCTTTAGTTTTGTACCAGCTTTGTTTATTCTTTTACCCATATACTTTATAAAGTAGTTGCAATCATTTTTCTTTAGTCTTTCAAAGTCAATGCTTGGTCCCTCCTTTTCATATTCGAATTGCTTTTGATACTCTTTAAGCCACATTTCTTTAAGTCTTTCTTTTAATGGAAGAGCCAATACTCCTGAGTAAAGCCCTGTTCTTTCAGGTCCTTTTGTCGAAATATATTCGTCGATTGTAGAGTCGAGTATTTCTATGAAATCTTCAGCACTGAATCTCGCCATCAAAATTGCGTTCTTCCAAGCCTCTGTTTCAAAAAGTCGTTCGAATCCGTGTTTCATTACGGTGTAAGATGCTTCTTGAACTTGTGCGTTTATCTCATAAGGCTCTGATAGATAGAAATTATAGACTAAATCATTAGACCATATAGAATAAACATCATTTGGTATCTTCCATCTATTTACGTCTGCATAAGTTATAGCAAGCTTTGGACTTCTTTTGTATATAGGTAGTCCCTTTTGATTTACAAGTCTACCATAATACTCATATAGATGATTCAGTTCGTGATATATTGTTTCCATAAGAGTATCTTCAAGCTTTTCGTCTTGTTCAATCTTATAGCTTTTAGGTATGTAAACTTCGATTCCAATAAGAAGGTTTATACCAAATGGAAGGTCTTTAATCTCGGTCTTTACTTTCTTTGAATATCCTGACCAGTTTTTATGTCCAAACCTATAAGCACTTCCACCAACCGAATGTGACTTTCCTGAATTAAACTCATCTTCAAATATATCATCTTCTATCTTTTTGAAATGTAAGTCTAATGTGATTCCTACTACTGGAAACTTTTTATACTCTTCTTCGGTTCCTATTGATGATTTCAAGTTTTCTGTAGAAATCTTAGGATCATTCAAATACTCTTTATAACTCGAATGTTCTGTAAGAAATGATTTTAACTCTTCTATAGTCTTTTTGTATATGGCATCCGCATACTCAATCGATGGTAAAGCCACTCCAAGTCTCTCTAATATGAAATTTTTGAAATTGTATATTTTCATACGTTATATATTATTTTTGAGATTATCATTTTAATATATATCGTAATAAAAAAAAATAACTATATGAAGTATATTAAAAAATACATCAAGTTTTTTGAAACTACAATGGTTGCACCAGAAGTTGCTAAGAAAACTTTGCTATCAGATAACCTTACACTTAGTCACAAAGGAGAAGAAAGCACAGAATCAGAAGTAGTAGAAAGATTTTCAAAAATCTACAACGGATTATCAGAAGCGGAAAAGTCTGAAATCAATTCATACTTTAAATAAAAACAACGATATATGAAGAATTATTTAGAATTTTTAAAAGAAGAAGTTGATCTTAAAGGTAATAAAGGAATTGATGACGATTTCATGAAAAAGGCTGAGGATCAAGCTAAACAAAATCTTGGAGTAACACCAAATACAAATGGTCCTGTTACAGGAGACATAGGTTCTTTGATGAGAAGATCCGCACAACTTCTTACTAATGGTTTGAATACAGACCAAATAGAAGAAAGATATACTAAATTAGAAGCACTTGCTAAAAGAGTTATAATGGATGAGTATGGTGATATTATTGAAGCTTCTGAAAAACCAGTAGAGCTTTTGATAAAACTTATCAGACCTAACCAATCAGTATTAGGAGAAGTTCCAAATCTATTGAATGTTCCTGCTGAATCTGAAGAAAGACCAGAGTATTCTGAAGAAGAAGAAACTGAAGCGGAAGAAGTGGATCAACCACAAGGTCAACCACAGGGTCAAGAAGAAACTGAAGAACAAGAAGACGAAGAGGAAGAAGATGATTTTATGTCTTTCTTTGATGATGATACGGATTATGAGGATCAAGAAGAAGAAAACCCTGAAGAAGTAGAAGAACTTACTAACAAAGATGTTGCTATGGCAATAGATAAGAAGAAGATTCTTAATATGATTACTCAAGGTGAAGGTAAAGCAACTAAAGATATTATCAAATTTTCAGAAGTAGTTGAAAGTGGTTTAAGAGAAATTTTAGGAGACTCTCACAGAGAACTTTTAGACGTTTGGGTAAAAACATCTGAAGTAGCACACAAATTAGATTGGGCAGTAACCGATAAAGCAAAAGGTAGTATGATGAAAAATATGCCTGGTGGTTTAGCCGGTGCAGTTGATTTGACTTGGGAAAACGCTACAAGTAAATTTAACAAGATACACCTTTTAACAGAAAATACAGATTTCAATAAGATTGTAATAAGAGCTTATGGTATAGATTTTCCAATGCTTCTTCATGAATCTATCAAAGGAATATATTTACTTC
>ENA-OSIY01001383-OSIY01001383.1-marine-metagenome-genome-assembly--contig:-NODE-1383-length-13043-cov-10.690267_pt1 | contig 13043 bp, 21 predicted proteins | sample MGYA00237884_ERZ534233 | MGnify/ENA primary metagenome ERZ534233 (study PRJEB26412, sample SAMN06343840) | marine metagenome | isolation source: estuarine water | place: USA: Columbia River Estuary... | reverse complement strand
TTAGCAGCAGCCATTCTTTCTTGACTAATAGGGATTCCTACTTCTTCCATATCCATAAGGAATAGTGTACCAGGAACTAAAATAGTTTCGTATACATAACGTAGCTTATCATTATTTTGAACAATAGGCCAGAACTTCATAAACAAATCGTAAGTTACTGCCGTATCAATACTAGCATAACGACTAATAGTATCAAATGGGATTAAGTCGTAAGTAAAATCGTCTTGTAGGATGCCGTTTTGTGAACAATAGCTTTTCTTAAAGTCGTCTAATTCACTATCGTAGTCACCATAATCAGTATATTTTAACGCTAATTGCTTTAAACCATGACTATCTGTTTCATCTAATACATAGTGCATAACCATAGTGTCATGCACTTTACTACGATTGAATTGCAACTGAAGATGATAACTTAGCATTTTATAATCAAACTTCATATTATGAAAAACAATAGTAAATTGATTACAAATTTGTTGCAGTAGTGCTAAACAATCTTCATCCATACAATCTGTAAGAATGTACCTGCCGTGCTTAGATTTATAACTAACTGAAACACCTAGCACATAGCCGTTTCGAGGATATAGGGCAGTAGTTTCTGTATCTAGTGCTACGTATCCTTCGGCATTATTTAGTACTTCTTGCAAGAAATCTTTTGCTTCTTGTGTACTGTTAATACCTTTGAAGTCACCTTCAGCCATTTTCTTTACAGTACCATCTACATATTTATGTAGTTTGTCTACTGCTCTCTGAAAGTCTGGTTTACCTTCTGGTTTAAAAGCAAGCATAGCAGGATTACTAATAGGGACGAATTTGTCTGCTACTAGTTGTCCTGCATAATTTGTTACTGAAGTAACTTTTGCATATTCTTTGGCTGCTTCAGCTCCAACTAAAATTACTAAATCATATTCGTCTAAGTTAACTACTAAATCAACATCTTTCTTTAGTAGTTTAGTAATCGGTACTGAACTCATGTGATAGTGATCAAATTCAAATTGAAAATAATCATTATATCGGGTGCGGTTTGGGGCTTTGTCAATTAAAGCTATTTTTTTCATAATATTCCTATTTAATACTTTATTATAGCGTATTTAAGCTAATTTGTCAAGTCTATTTTGTAATATACTCAGCAATACTTTTTACATCAAACTGATCTAATTCTCCTGGGTCTGTGCCATCAGGTAAAGTTATAATTTCTACTATAAATCCTTCTTGTTCTATTAAAGGCTTTATATTTTTTGCTGCTTGTGCTCCTGCATCATCTCCATCAAATAATATATAGATGTGTGTAACGCCTTGTGCTTTAAATGGCAATAGTTTTTGTGCAGTTTCATTTTGTAGGGTATTTGTTCCAAAAGCACAAATAACATTCTCTAAACCTTTGTCATAAAGATTTAGCATATCAAACACACCTTCAACAATTACCATAGATTGGTAACCACTAGGAAGATGTGCTGGAAATACTGGCATAGTAACACCACTAGGATAATTAATATATCTAGGATTACCGTTACTTAATGTATGTCTAGCTACAAATACTACTATTTTACCAGTAATATCCTTGACAGGAAAGATAATTCTATCTTGTAGCTTTTCTACTTGATTGGTATAAAAAGCACCAAATTGTTTAAGTGTTTGAGGGCTAATACCGCGGAACTGTTTTGTGTATGGAGTATGACCTGTTGGTAAGTCTAACCCTAAACTACCCATTTTTAACTCAGCTAATTTTTCTTTTAGTTTAGCAATTTTAATTGGGATAGGATTAGTAAATACTCCGTAATATTTAAATAAATTAGTTTTAAAACCACAGCTAAAACAATGGGCAACGCCACTTACTTTATCAACTCGAAAGCTTGGATTTGAATCTTCATGATCTGGGTTTAAACATTTAATTAAGTAGTCTCTACCACTCACACTAAATGCTAAGCTATTTTTATTAATTAGATCTAGTACTGGGTCACTCATTATGCGTTCCAAGGTAAGTCAGAAGATGCGTCATCTTGTTTTAAATCTTGTTTTTCTTTTTTGCCAGTCTTTTTAACTGGTTCTTTAGCTGCGGGCTTATCAACTGATTGTGGAGAGATGCGTAAGGTATCCCAGTCAATCGGGCAAGTGAACGCCATTTCTCTACCGCCACGTATTTTTGTGGTGTCAAAGCTAATCGCATTTGTCTCTTTGTCATGGGCTTCCAAAGTAAGAGCAATATCGGCTGCATCAAGAATACCTTTCGCAAACCTCGCTTCACCAGATGCATCAATTTGATACGGCGAAACCATAACTATTTCATACTTACGGGCAAGGTTTTTAAGTTTTTTGGACACTTCAATCTGTGGCTTCCAATCATACTGATCACTACCTTCTAATACAATTTGATTTAAGTAGTCCACAACAACAACTTTTAGTTTATCACCAAATTTTGCTTTAGCTTTACCAATATGCAAGTCGATACTGCTTAGGGTAAGGTCTCTGTCATCAACAATAATCATTTGATTATCTTGTTTTAAAATATGATTTCGTACTAAATGCTCTTCGAATTTAAATTTATCTCTATGACGCATAAAGTTACTAACGGTCTCATCGGCGTCTTGAAACATACCTGCTCTTGCTTTTACTACTCTAAGTACTTCATCGTCAGTTAATTTATGTTGTTTTAAATTTTGTAAGTTAACACTGGCTAAAATTGCTAAATTTCTTTCCATTGTTTCTTGGGCAGTCATTTCAATAGAGAAATAAATACTACTATTACCAGACTCGTACTGATTAACGAATATATTGCTACTAGCAATAGATTTTCCAGATCCTCGTTTACCCCCAATGAGAATGAGTTCTTGGCGAGCCACACCGCCAAGCACGGCATCAAAAGTATTATTAAGCCCAAGATATACACGTTCTTTTTCCAATTCATCTGGATGGCGAAACATCATCATGTCCGCCATTGTAAATACTTTCTCGCTAGTGTGAGTTTTTTCTTCTATTGTTAGTGCGATATTAGCTAAGTTATCCTTTATCTCATTGGAGTCATAAAGCGGTAACTTATCTACGAATTTGTCTAGTAATTTTACAGTTTCGTTTTGTGTGTATTGGTCAATTAGCGCATCAAGCGCTACTTCGGCAGAAACGTCTGGTACTTCAGTTAACCTGAGAGTAGCTAACGTTTTTGACGCTGGACCCTCCCTTAAGGTTATCTCAAGATCATCAAATGATGGTACGGCACTATATTTTTCATAGTATTTATTAATTGATCCGTAAAGGGAAGAGTACGCAGCATCTAAAAATACTAATTTAAGACGAGCCCAAATATCTAAGTTTTTTTCACTTAGTAATTTATTTAGGACTACTGCGGATGTATCCAAAATTATCCTACTTTCGATTCATTATCAATGATAACTTGGTCAATAATTTCTGTAACTTTATAGAGTACAGATTCTCTTAATTTTTTAATATCTTGCTGATAAGCAGAATCTTTATCAAATAATAAACTTAACTGCTCATGTGTAATTAATTGCTGTAACCCAAAGTAAATGTGATCGTATGCCATTGTACTTTCAGGCATGATATTTACTTGAGCAGCTTTGCCATAATTATGCGTGGCTTGTTTGACAACCTCTTCTACCGTAAAGGAGTCGTTGTCGTGATATGTAATTGTTACTTTCATTTTTTCAGACTCTACAAAGTAAAAAAGGTCGGGAGCCTAAATGAACTCCCGACCTACCGTTTAACTAAAAACTAATTAAGCAGTAGCTTTAGCTTCTGCTTTGGCTTTCTTAGCTGCACCATCATAGTCAGCAACTTTAATGCCGCGACGTGTAAGCAAAGTACGAAGACCGCGTTCTGTCTTATCAACAGCTTTAGCGATATCAGTAACAGTCATGCTAGCGATAGCAGAACCCAAAGCGGTAACTGGATCAACAGTTTCCTTAGCATGAGAAACACGCTGTGCAGGAATCTTAGCAATTTGACCCTTACGTGTCAGGCTCAAAGCCTTACCACGGACAGAAGCAACAGACTTGTTCAGACGAGTTGCAATGTCTTCAATGAAGCTACCAGACTCAGCCATAGCAATGAAAGTGGCTTCTTCAGCATCGCTATAAGTGCGAGCAACTTCAACTTTTTCAGCTGGCTTAACAGAGCCTGTCAATTCCAGTGCCAAGAGCTTACCTTGGATTTGTTTTGGAGAGAACTCACCACCAGCAAATTGCTCAGCAATTTCTTTGTAAGTGAATGTGCCAGAATTACTCTGCACAAAGTTAGACAGTTGTGCGCCTTGCTCAGCGGTAAATGCGCTAACTTTTTCTTTAGCCATTGAAGCTACTTCAAAATCCATCTGACGCAATTTGCTTGCAACAGAACGGGTTGTGAAACCAAGGGTTTCTGCAGCGTGCTCAACAGTGTCAACGTTAACTGGGGATTGGTTGCCGACCATGTTGGTCAATTGTGCAACTGCGTCATCAGACCATTTTTTGGTTTTTTCAGTCATTTTTATTTTCTTTCAAAAAATTATTTAAGTTTGTGATTATTGTAATACCGAGAGACTCGGCTTTTTTGCGTTTTGAACTACCTTTATCATCTTCATCAACTAAATAGTTTGTAACTTTTGTTACAGACTCTACTGGTGTGTAGCCTGCCTCTTCTATTGCTTTGTAGGCTTCTGCTTTAGTTTTATAAGAAGATAACTTTCCTGTAATACAAATAGTTGACCCACTACTTGTATTGGAATTCTTTTGAGATTTAAACGAGAAAGGCAAAAACTCTCTCATCTCTTGGAAATCAGTTTCAAGCCAGCTTAAAAGATTTTGTGTTACCTTATCTCCTAATCCAGCCTGCTTGCAAGTTTCATAACTGATCTCGTCTACAGATGTAACTACTTCACATAGTTTTTTACTTGCAGTTGAACCTACTAATGGGATAGAAAAACTTGCAATTACTGTAGCCAAATCAGCCGATTTACTACGGCTAATTTCGTCTAACAGTTTAAGTGCTACTTTTTCACTACCCAACGCTTCGATAACTTGATCTTGCTCAAGATAAAACACTTCTGTAATATCAGCTAAACCAAGTTTCTCTACTGTGCGAGAACCCATACCTTTAACACCAAGCGTCTTACAAAAATGTTCGAGCTTTTTATTTAACTGAGCACCGCAGGCTGTGTTTCTACAAAAGAGCTGATCGTTGACCAGTTCAAGAGCATAATTACAGCATGGGCATTCTGTTGGTATTTGGATTCTCATAGTTTCTTTTATCAATTTATATGTATATTATACCCGATTAAGCAGCTTGTGACAAGTGAAAATTTCAAGTGCCCTTACCTAAAAAATACTATGCATCTACTTTATGTAATATGCAAGGAATAATTTCACCACTTCTAATTATTGCTACGGTGTCTCCAATTTGGAGATCCAGCATTTCAATAAAACCAGGGTTATTAAGAGTAGCTCTACTGACTAGAGCATCGCCAATGTAAACAGGCTCTAGAATTGCAACTGGAGTGACTTTACCACTTTTGCCTACTTGCCATTCTACTGATAGTAGTTTTGTTTCAACATGGGCTTGTCGTTCTTTTTTAGCATATGCACCACGGGGATGTTTAGCAGTATACCCTAAGTCTTGGAATACTTGTGTATCATTTACACGGAACACAAGTCCATCGCAGGGATATACTTTGTCTAAGTCAGGCTCACTAATCACATTGAAACCATACTGCTTTAGTACGTCTAGTTCTTTACGATAAGTTGTAGTAATGCTAGGTTGAGCACCATATGCAAAGAAACTTACTGCACGGGTACTAAACTCTGTCGAGTCTTTTAAGTTAAGTGAACCTGCTGCGTAATTACGAGCATTTTCAATATAACTTGGAGCAACAATTTCACCAGTAACTTGGTAAATTCCTGATAACGGAATAGTATGTGGTACTAAACCCTTATGACTAAGAATCTTATCTGTTATAAGTTGACCTTCAGTACCATCGCCACGAGTTAACGCACGTACAAGTGAGCCATCCACATACAATAAGCTAATAGCAGCACCATCGAGCTTGGCAGTAGTAACAATATCACTAATACCTTCCAAAGGACGCTTTTGATTTTCATCTTCATAATACTTTTGTAGTGAATACATTTGATAAACATGACGTTCTACATTGCCGTGTTGCTTTGCACCAACTTCATTATACCCAATAGATTCAGCCAAACGATCAAACTGGTCATCCGAAATAATCGGAGTACCAGAGTAATACATTCGGCTTGCTAAATTTAAATATTGTTCGAGTTTATTCATTGTCTAATAGTTCTTTTACTAAGTCAGCCATTAATTCTTTGTGATGATATCTATAGTAATTATGTTTATAATTATCTTCTATACCATCATACCACCACTGTTGTGCTTCAGGGTGACATCCAATAATACCTATATTACCTTGTATAATTGCCATAGCATCGCCATTAGCATACTTAGCTACTATATCCATATTGTCATCACCAATAATTGCACAGCCATCATAGAAATACATTGTTTCTGAACTACCATTCCAGATAACATTAGCAACGGTAGGTCCTTCATAATCAATGTCACTAGTAGGTCGTTCGATATACTGTCCGATAGTTAAATCAACTGCCACATCAAAGTAGTCTATCCCAGCCCAGTAAGCACCCATACAAATACCTAAGTATTTGCCGTTATAAACGCCTATAAAGGTGTGTATAGCATCAATGTGATCTTCTGTGAAAATATCATAAAAGTCATCAGCATTACCCATCCCACCAGGAAATGCTACTGCATCTACTGTTTTTAAGAATTCAATATTGAGTTCATCAATACCAAAAGTTCTAATATTGAAGTCATTAACTAAACCTTCAACCATGCCTAAAGCACATTCGGTTTCACATTGTGGATTGTGAATAAAAACTGCAACTGTTGGTTTCATGATTAATATTTTCTTTAAAGAATAATTATACCAGTTTAGGGTAAGAAAATCAAGTCAAACTTTCTTCTTGTAATATCTTAGCTGCATAATGACGTATAATATCTTCGCCTTCTGCACGAGCGCATACATCCAGTAGTCCGTCTAGTAATCCAAAAATGTTTTCCATACTAGCAGGGATTGATATGCCTTCACGACTAGCTTGCCATTCGCCCTCATAGGTTAAGAAATACTTACGAAGTTGAATATACTCTACATCTCTAAACTCATTTACTACTAATCGAACTTGAAAACCTTTTTCCATGTTTTCTTCGATTAGTTTGTTATAGTGAATGTTATCATCCATTAGATTTGTACTCCAATTTTACGAAGATGCTCTAGACTTGCCAACTCATAGGATTCTTGATAGGCACTCTGTTTCCATTTTTCAGCAAGAAGCCATACTCTATAAATCCACCCATACCTACTATCTTTTTGCTCCATATCAATTCTAGCAATAGAATCATACCTAGCACTATAAACTATTTCTCCAACCTTAAATCTTTCACGAGTTGCTCCATCAGGAATTAGTGCAGGATTAAAATAGTCGTGCGAAGTCTGACGGATAGGTACATCGTTATTTTCTAAGATTTGTTTAACGAAACCTGGGCTTCTAAACGTAGATTTACTAATGCTATCTATAGTTTCACTATTAAGATACTCACTAATAATATATACTATTTCTTCTTGTGTTGCAGGTTTACCACGTAGTTCTGCTTTACGTTGAGCAATACGTACTTGTTTTTGTTTGTATTCTTCAATAATACTAGACAGTCTAGTAGTATTATATGCCATACCAAGGATTTGACAGGCATCTTTTTTAGTAATAGCTTTGCCTTCAGTCGGCTCTAGCAATTTGATAACTCGAACAATATTTGCTTCAGTCATCAATTCTTCTTCGAGTTCACTACGTTTGCGTGCCATATCAATTCCTTTTTAAAATAAAAAAAGGCGGCACAAAGCCGCCCTAAATTACGCCTTCAGGATACTCAAAAAGTATACTGCTGCTTTACCTGTTAACTTGCTGAGAATGTCTTCATCAACAGTTTTGCCCGCTGCTTCAATAGCTGCGGTCAGTTCAGCAATGCTAGATTCTTTACTAACACGCTTTGTGCCTTCACCAGTAGTAGTTTTTGTTTTACTAGTTGATGCGCTTGCTTCTTTCTTAACATAGACACCAGCTTGCACTAGCACCATACGAACGCCGTTAGGCGACATTTCAATTTCTTCTGCAATATCTTTGATGATTTCAGTAGAAGATTCAGGTGTTGGGCCTGCTGTCTCATACATCTCAATAACTTTTGCTTTCAATTCTTCTGTCCAAGTTGCCATTTTTAAGTTTCCTTAGTTGTGTTTATACAAATTCCGAAATGATATTAGTCATTTGCTCTGGAATAAATTTACGATAGTTGTGTTTTAAATCAAAGTTAGCGAGTAATTCCATGGTTTGTTCGTGATGATTTTGTTTCATTTTAGACATAGCTGCTGTAAATGCTGCAAATTCATTCTCAGGCATTTGAGTTACATCAATACCTTCAACATATTTAGTAGGAGTTACTAACTCAATAATTGCTCGATCAGAGACTGAGCCGTCAGTTTTAGTATATTTAAATTCTACAAATTTCATGGTTTGCCTTTATTGATTTCGATTAAGTATATATTATATAATGTTTGAGGTTTAGAGTCAAATATAAATTTTTATTCGTTTGGCTCTAGTACTATCTTTTCAATTCCTGTCATAAATTTTTTGCCAGAAACATCAAATATTATGGGAAAAATAGTAAGTGGAGCAAAAATAGCTGTACTAAGTGTATAAATTAAATAACTTAAGTTAGTGTTGATAGTAAAACTATTAATGATTCCTTTAGATTTTGCATTATTTATTGCAGGTGCTAAAAATAAGTAACAACTGGTTATACCTGTTGTTAATGCAAAAATAATATAATACTCAATTAACCCCATATTGAATTACCTTTAGAATCGTGCGCTCTAGCACCTAAACTAAAGTTAACTCTACCTTCGGGAACTTTATACTTTGTAAGGTCTTTGCGAGCCATTAAAGCAGAGCCTTGCGTTTGAGGATTACTACTAAATAAATCATGGCTGGCAAAGCCAGTAAATAACTTAAATAATTTAGCAGTTTGAATATTTTGTTTTGACCAGATAGAGTTTGCTCCTGGTGCTTTTCTACGATACTTTAGATTTTTTAAAGCTTCTTTGATTTGTTGGTTATTAGGCTGAGTTTTGAGTAATTTTTCAAGCCTACGCTTACGATTACTCATCCACTTACTTGTTGCTTTATAACTACTATAATAACCATCTTTCGATTTACTTCCAGATTTAGCCACTATAATTTACCTTTCTTATTTTATAAATACTATTTTCGCCTTCAACAAGTTCTAGGTCTATTACTCTAGCATTAGCTAAATATTCTAGTATGTCAAAAGCGTCACCATAAGTTTTGATTATGGCAGATTCTGCATTAATAGTATCATGGACTTCTTTTAAGTAATCTAACGATACTACTCTCCAATCAGTAGTTAAATTACCAACCAGAACCGTGAAAGGATTGTTGGAAGTTCCAATCACAGAGGACTTCTTCGTCTTCCACATATTTTACTGTATTGCCTTTCATAAGTTTTTTAATTCGTTTAGCAACATTGAGTGTTTCAATATCGTTCTGAATGTCTTGTAAAGCTGCAATCAAGTCAGGCAGAGCTTCGATAGTAATAGGAACCATACGATCACATCCGTCACCAATAGCAACTTCATCCATTCCGCCAGCATTAGTACCAATTTCTACATACTGTCCATAATAGTTACCATTAGAATCAGGACCAACTAAGCCCTCATCACCAAATTCGTCAATTTCGTTACCATCAATTTGACCAATATAAATTTTCATTGTTGTATTTCCTGTTAAAGTTTATTTCAGAGTTTATATTATACCAAAAATAACTATTTAATTCAAATAAATATTTTTGGAACAAAAAACCCAGCTTAAAGCTGGGTTTGGTGGGCTGACTTGGAATTGAACCAAGACTCAGCCGATTATGAGTCGGCTGCTTTACCATTAAGCTATCAGTCCTTATTTCTATCAATATCAAAGTAGTGGGAGTGTTGCTCTCGCACTAAACATTGTTTTTTAATTTGCTCTAATGAGATAGGTTGATAGTCATCTAGTCTTTCCATACACACACTAAAGTATCTAGTATCAGGATGTTTATTATCCAGCAATACTTCTCTTTGATGTAAATGTCCGTGTAGATTAATACCCCATCGATCTAATGATCCTGGGTGCAGTGGCACATGACTCATTACAAATCCGTCAATATGATATACACCACGAATATCTTTAAAGTATTGTAAGTATTGACTGGCTTTGCAACCATCATGATTGCCTTTAATTAAAACTTTTTCGCCATTCATTCTGCCTAGAATTTTTAAAGCGTCAGCAGTTTTCGGCATGGTTACGTCACCTAAGAAGTATACTTTATCATTAGGTTGAACTGTTCGATTATGTTGCATAACCATATACTCATTCATGTGAATAACATCATCAAATACGCGCAATGGTGTTCCATCATCACGTTTAAAGTTTAAAATGTTAGCATGATGAAAATGATGGTCACTAGCAAAAAATATATTAGACATTTGTTTTCCTGTTGGAGCGGGATATCAGGCTCGAACTGATCTCTCTAGTTTGGAAGACTAGGGCACAACCCCTATACCAATCCCGCATTACCAGTGATGTATAACACCAGCAACTATAAATAAATTTGTTATAACGTATACTAAAACAACAGCTAATCTAATTAAAGCAATTTTATCACTTTCTGAGTCGCTAGCACCAGCTTTATTCCCCAGTGCTTTTGCTATTAGTCTCCAATGCTTGTTGTTCTTCATGTAATTTTTTCATTACCTTTTCGATACGTTCCAACACTTGTTCTGAAGTCATCCAGATATCTTTGTTATTTAACATAGATTGAATTTCTTCTGTGGTTAAAAAGTCTTTGTACACTTCGTTCATGAATTTTTCACTCCAAGAACGTTCATACTGAATTTGATCATACTGTTCACCGCCTTTGCCAAATACGCCACCACTATAATTGTGAAACATAAATAAACTATGCGGTGTAACCTGATACTCATGACCACTTAAAAAGATCATGGTAGCAGCACTCATACAAGAACCTTCAACGCTAGTAATCAAGTGACCTTCGCACTCGCCCATTACACGTAAAAATTGAAGTGCAGTATATAAATCTCCACCAGAACTATTAATGTAAATTTTAATAGTGTCCATCTCTCTAGAATTTCTGATTACATCAAACCACGCTATATAATTTTCTGGTGATTGTATTTCTCCACTAAGGTAAAATTCATATTGATTGCCAGTGTTTTTAGTAAAAAATTCATTGGACTTTTCTGGCAGTTTAATAATATCTTCTAGCATTGTTTTACCTTATAAAATTAATTTGGTGTACTAGTATTAAATACTATTACTGTTTTTCTGTTATCACTAATATTTACAGGAGATCTATGCCATACTACTGAAGGAATAGTAAGTATTGATCCTTCGTAAACTTCTGGTGTTAATACTGAATCATCTTCATTTAATATCTCAGTTTTAGTCTCATTATTAGGTAGTTCTAAATAATATATATTAGTCCAGTTTACATCGCCATGAATATGCCAAGTATGATAGTCGTTTTTATAATACTGTTGAAACCAAACGTTAGTATATTTAAATTCAGTAATATTTAACTTTTTATAAACCTTAGACATAGTTTGTGTTAAACTAGGTTCTAATATTGACCAATAATTTCTTTTAATATGTCTTGATAAATTCCAATCAGTTTTAAATATTACTTCACTATTAATATTATTCTGATGATTATTAGGCATTTCACTAATACTGTCTAATAAAGAAGTTTTAATACTGCTGTGTTGCTCAAATTTAGTAATAGCGTAAGGACAGTAAATATAGCTAATTTTAATATCTTCTAGCATTTAATACCTTATAAAATTTAGGGTCGGGTTTATTCTGTTACGAGGAAAACCCGACAAAACCCTAGTCAGCGTTTAGGCTGCCAATGCGAACTGTGAGTCGTTTGCGTTTACTTTTGATGTGTTCTGCGACCGAGATACCCCAGTCCTAACGGATTCCACTTTTCCGAGTTGTCCACTTTTGTACTTGTTGCCCTGTCGAAACTATGCAGCCCCATCAAAAACGCACTACAAGGTTGCCCATTGCTAAGAGGGGTGTAGTGCCGTTTTGGTGGAGCTGGGGGGATTCGCACCCCCGTCCAGAACACTTTTCTATCTATTTCATACAACCATAAGAAAACACACTACCTATGCTGGGTGCTCCCAGTTACCCGTGGAAAGTGTGCTCGAGACGACTCCACATATATTTATTAAGTGGCAAGTAGTGTGTTTTCTTATGGAGTAATGTGACCCAACTGGGTCACATTTACATTAAATTTGTTTGTTATTAACTAATGTACTGAATGTGTTAAATGTCTGATCAAACTTTAAACCATAAATTGTTTCTAAGCCCAGTAAGTAATTAGAAACTTCATCAGTAGTCATTTCTCCACCATCAGGTTTACCTTCTAGTACATAAATATTTAACAGCTTAATGTCCTCAATGATATTCCAGCAATTCATAATTTGTTGTTCTAAGTCAAAGCGATCCGTCATTTTGTAATTCCTTTAATTTAAGTTTAATTGCACGCACTATTACTTCATTTAATGTAATATTTTGTTCTAAAGCTATTGCTTTTAGTTGTTTTCGTAATGCTTCAGTTATGGATATTGTAAGTTTTGTCATATTTACTTATAGGTGGCGTCCCGTACCAGATTCGAACTGGTGTGCTCGCCGTGAAAGGGCGGTATCCTAGGCCTCTAGATGAACGGGACATTGTTTAAGTGTGAGTCGGATTTGAACCGACGATTTTCAGGATTTGCAATCCCGTGCATTTGACCACTCTGCCATCACACTATAATTCTGGGCAGAAGTATGGGAATCGAACCCATATTAACGGAATCACAATCCGTGGTGTTAACCGTTACACTAACAACTGCG
>ENA-OSIY01001381-OSIY01001381.1-marine-metagenome-genome-assembly--contig:-NODE-1381-length-13048-cov-17.884357_pt1 | contig 13048 bp, 11 predicted proteins | sample MGYA00237884_ERZ534233 | MGnify/ENA primary metagenome ERZ534233 (study PRJEB26412, sample SAMN06343840) | marine metagenome | isolation source: estuarine water | place: USA: Columbia River Estuary... | reverse complement strand
CTCGACCCAGTGTCCGTTATTATTAGAGGGTCAGCGCCCTGATTAGACATACTATCACGAATTTCAAAAGTACCTGCCCCTGCCGAGGAGACAGCTACTACATCTACTATATAGGTTTCCCCTACTGTAAGTATTATCCCACTTTGTACGCCTGCCCCACCAGTAGTGGTGCTAAACGTATTAGCATCTACAATAGTAGCATTTATTGTTTCATTCCAACCTATAGTAAAATCTATGGGGGATAAAATCTCACTACCAACCAAACTAGTGGTATCTACAGAGGATAACCATGCACCTTTAATATCTCCCTTCATAAAGCCTGTGTTGTACTTGGAGGTGATGTAGGCGACCATGCCTTCGGATGGGGTTGTTAGGTTTTCTTTCAGCAGCGACAAGTTCTCTGTATACCCAAATGCTACAACACTCCCACCGCTCGCTACAGCCCTTTCTACGCTCGGAATTAAGCCGCCATTGCCATCTTTCTTTAGAAACTTACCGTAATAGTAACGTACAGCGTTTCCTTGATGGTAAAGCTGTGTGACTGAGTTATCATCTGCTGTTGGCATGTTGTAAACCCGAACTGCTGATATATTGTTGCTACCGTTAACTATACCTACTTTGTCATCTTCCGTGAACCAAACTAGGCTAGGCTTGTATACTACCCCTAAAGTAATATCCCAAACCTTCCCGTCATCCTTAATAACACTCACACCACCCTCAGTGGCTACGGCTATAGTCGGAATAGGTAGTCCAGTTGCAGGGTCGATAGGTGCATTGGGTAGGACTGTAATTGCTACGTCCCTGATGGTTGATTGGACAATAAACCCTGTAGTCTGCCCTGCTTCCCAGCCTTTGCCATCGGTTCTTTGCGAGATATTACCTCTGTAGCTTCCCCCATTTCCTCCAGCAGTATGTCTATGTGACTTCTCAGATATAAAATTGACAATCTCTATACCTTGGCCATTTAGTTCCCCAACGGCAATACTAGCATTTTTCGCTTCTACAGATGTATTAGCACTGTCCACAATGAGCATATTACCACTAGCCCACGAAGCAGCGCCACGTTGAAACACCATCCACATAGGTAGGCTTGGGTCATCACCATCGTAGATAGTGACCTTAGAAGCTTCAATAATAATAACTGCAACCGCAGGGAACTTACGAGTAGCCCCACGAGTAGCTGTATTCAGTGTCTCCTGATACCAAGATGTATGTTGGCAGCGATGCCTCCATGCACCCCCATCACTATCCAATGAGGTGTCATATACGAACCCATCAACTGCTGTGATTGCTTTGGAGGTAGCAATGGCTGCTATGTCTAAAGAGCGAACCCAAACATCTGGGCCAGTAGATTCTAAGGTGTAGAGAATTTTATTCGTAGTGTTATAGAAGTTCATCCCTACCTGTAGGTTTGTAGTAGGGAAAGCCGTTCCAGAGTGGTTGGACATTACCGTTTTGGTATTATCCAACAGTAGTTCTCTCGATTCCGTTATACCTGTGGTATCCGCAATCTCCGTGTAATTTTGCATTATGTAGCTCCTAGTATTCTTTTACTATTTTTGATGTAAGAGTCGTGATCGGTAACTCTAAGGTAGTTGCTGCCGTACTTGCTAAACAAGTACGGCTGTATTTAATTAACTAAAGGCCCATAGGCTTTTTTGGTGTTCGTAGTACGCTATTACTTTTTCCTGTAAATCTGGGTCATCTTTATGAAATATCCCAGACTCCCAGTTTCCAGCCAAGGATTCAATTATCTGTTTTGCAGCAGGCAAATCCTGTTTGACAAGTGCGTATAGTGGGTAGTAGCCCCCTTGTGGAGGTTGGGTACCTTGTAGAGACATTTCTTTCCCTTTTAGGATTGCTGTTAAGCCAATCTCAGAATTATTGCAACAACCCACTTTTCTTGCTTTCTTAAACAGAGAAGACGCTCTGGCCCCTTTGTACATTAGTTTATCAGCGCCTAGTAAATCTATCAATTCCTTTCTGATCTCTGACATGGTCAGTGGGTGCATTTTAAACACCCAACCACACTCCGCCAAGCCTATTAGTGGATCAGGTGTAGGAAAATGCTTCATCAGAATATTGGACCCCGGAAGGAAAAATACTTTATCGAAAGCTGGCACATCAAGGTCTAATCCACCATACCTATCAAATCGGTCAGGAATCTTAATTTCTCGGCTGGCAGTGCTTTTAGCCCTTGCCATAGTAAGGGTGCTATATGCCATGTGGGTATTTACTGGCCTAACCATTATAAATCCTGCTGAAGGAAATAGCTCCGACACCGAATAAAGGTCCTCTCTTGGCATTGACATTAGGTCAAAAGACGTTTCGATTCCCATACCCATTCCAGTATTGATAACAAGTTTCATAGCGTCAACTACACCAAAGGGTGTTCTCGTGGTGTCCCCGTATGTTTCGTAGTGGTCGCGAGAGTCAAAATTCTCAACTAATATTTTTTGTATCATCATAAGCCCTAATATGTAGCTGAATTGCTTCAGCTACCTCTTCCCTGTAGTCACTCACAAATTTTATAAGTGTTTCGGTTATATGCTTATTTTCCAATTCCAGTTTTGCAATTCTCTTCTCAAACTCTCTAAGTACATCTTTCTGCATCTAGCTCTCCTTATATGCCGTAATAGGTATCTCTACCAACAGGTACCGATGTTGTTCTACTCGTATCCTCATGCGTCTCTTCCTCCGTCCAGAGCCATGAGTAGTACTTCGTCGTGGCCCCCGGATCCCCATCTTTCAATGTTTCCTTATAATGTGTTACTCTATACTGCCATTTTCTAGTATAGTCCCTGCGCCAAGAAGTAGTGTAAGATGAGGTATAAGCTGTGTTTAACCAAGCCGATTTACCATAAAAGTCAGAAAAACTAAATTGTTGCCCTGCTACTGGAAGACCTGGAACTAACCCCTGGTACTCGCTAATTGAGATATCGTTTGCTCCCCCAAACTCCGCCTGAATTTGTGCCAGTGTAATAGCACCAAGGCTTTGTAACGCCATTATGAAGCTCCTTTAATTTGTAGTTTTAATTCGTCAATTTGTACTTGTTGCTCTTTGATAGCTTCAACTAGAAGTGGTACAAGTTTTGAGTAGTCTACGGTTAAGTAGTCCTCACCAGTCTTAGAGGTGAACTTACCCTCTATGTGCTCATCGGGTAGTATATCAAAAGGTGCAGGAGTAACAATCTCAGGAGCGATAGCCTGAACTTCTTGCGCTGATAGGCCTAAGTGCTCGCCGTCAGCTTTATAACCGTTCTCTATAGCTATATCATTATGCTCATAGTAGAAACCATTTAAACTACATACTTTATCTAGTGCATTCTCTACGTTTCGCGTTTTAGTCTTCAGGCGTTCGTCAGAGAAGTATGCGGTGATGTTTCCAGTAGCTACGATGGCGTTATTGACTTTAAGTTTCTTATCGCCGTAAATCACAGTGTAACTGGCATCTGGCATGTAAATACCACCACCAAAATCCGAGAAGTAAAGGCCTGTGCCGCCTACAGCGCGTATCCATGGGTCCGTCCCATTAAAGAAAGTGCAGCCTTCGATAGTCACTGAACCCGTAAATTCCACTGGACCAGATACCTTACCAGTTACCGTACCATTGGATAATTTTAGGTAGGTGGAATCATGGTCATGGTTATTAGCTGATAAACCTGCGATCGCGGGTGTACTGTTAGTCCACTTACCACCTACCACGCTTAGAACATTACCATCCACTACAGGATTTAGATCCGCACCAATAGACGTCTCTCCTAGATCTGAAAAATCATGGACATGGCTAGTGCTAGATATATCGGCGTCTGCTAGGGTACTGTTAACCCATGCACCAGTACTACTATCTATTCCCTCGGGGTCCCATCTAAGTATCTGCTTATCTTCGACGGTCGTTACAACTATATCGAGAAAGTCTGTTAATGTGTGGTCGTGACCTAGTTCAGATATGCCAGCGTCTGCTAGGGACAGGTTAACCCAGCCACCTGTGCTAGCGTCTCCAGCAGTTTCATTCCAAACAAGTATCTGACCTGCTCCAGTAGTACCTATAGTAGTGTCCAACAGGGTACTTAGGTCACTTATAGAGACCCAAGTATTCTGGGCTGGATCTGTGGGGTGAATTGTGGTAAGTTTGTAGAGCCTATCTTCATCTATTCTGAAACACAACATCCCGACTTCTAGATTAGAAGCCGGGAATTCTGTTGCGGAGGAACTACAAGACATAATTGTTTTAGAGTTATCTAGTATTTTAACTAGGGAGGTAGATAAGGACTCCGTCCCTAGGATTGTTTCATACTTTTGCATAATTAGTATCCATGTGCTGCCCAACTAAGAGTACCGATAGCGTAGGCGCCTGTATCTGCGTTCCTTAACTTTACGGTAAAGCCAGCTGAACTTTGTTGAGTAATTTCAGGTATCAGGGCAACGGTGTTGTCCCCTCCTTTTACTGTTACAGTTAGTTCCGGCGTAATCCAAAAAGACTTGTTAAATGTAACAGCAATACCGTCGGTATCTACTAGTATAGTTGCTGTCCCTCGTTCTATAATATCTGGGAGATCAACCTGTATTTCCATATTTTCTAACTCAGTTCTTCCAGAAACGGAGGTAGATTCTAAAACTGCTTTAACCATTGCCTTATCATATGTATAGTCTCCTTGTATATAACTCTTAAAGTCAGAGAATCCGGAGACTCTACTATTTAGTACCATCTCTTTAAAATCCTCAAAAGAGTCAACAGGTTCATTGAGTATGAGCATGTCGGAGATAGTGCCTCTGTATCCAGTAGTAGTGCTGGATATGGCCGTAAGAGTTTCAAAGATATACTGCTTCAACCATTCACTCACTGTATCTGCCACAAGCAACGTCTCTTTCATTTCTCTGAAGTAGCCTGCGCCTGTGATGTTAGCACTGAAGATATTGAATGACTCTGTTAGTGGTTTACTAGAAGATTTACTTAACACTTCTATTACTTTTAGGTACTCCAACATATGTTGTTCCATATGTTTCTCGAATAAGCTTTCCTCAATACTTACTAGTGCTTCATCTATCGGTATAGTAACATCATGCCCTAAAATCACTTCATTATCTAAAGTCTCAGCGAAGTCTTTTAGGAACTCGACAATGCGATTTAAGCTTTCAGTAGTTCTTAGGGTTTCCCTAAATGACTTGTTGGGGTGGTTACCAAAGGATTCTGTTATTGCTACTCCTTCGGTAAATCCTCTTAGGTACTCTATAGTAGAGTCAAAGTGTACCTCACCACCAGGGTAGTAAAAGTTTGATGCCCAAGTCCCTGGCTGAGTAGCCCAAGTTTCATCTAAATTGTCTCGCCAAGTTTGTGGGGATAAAGTAGTTAAAGTCTCAGCAAATTCTTTTAAGAAGTTGGTAGTAGTAATTAAACTGTCAACAGTAGTAAAACTATCAACAAATGGCTTAGCGGTGTGATTTCCAAAGGACTCAGCTACATCTAATCCCTCAGCAAGGGACTTAATGTTGTTAAGGGTTAAGCTATCAATAGTACCTAGAGTTTCAGTAAAGTCTTTTAAGAAGTTGGTAGTATTATCTTCTGAGACGTTAAGTGAGTGCGTGGAGTCCAGCTCCACGATTGTAACAGGGGCGGGGGCCGCCCAAGTCCCTACCTGGTTGGCCCACTCATAACCTCCAGCCCTCAACCAAGTCGGTTGAGGGTTGGTTGTAGTTATTGTAACAGCCATGTTGTACCTCTATTAGCTCATAGTTAGAGTAAAAGTAGTGGTTAGAGTGTCATTTGCACCTTTGTTAACGACAGGGAACACAACTCTATCTAACATCTTTCCTGCGGTAAGATGGTTATATATAGCAGCTTCTTTAATAGCACCAGTACTTTCACCTGGTAGGAACGTATAAGCAAGAGTTAGTACTTTTGTTCCATTAGTGTGATTGTAGGTAGCCACTCTTCTAGCGCCTAGTGGAGTTTGGATGCCAGTTTGGGTAGCAGCAACGGCTAAGTCATTAGTGCCAAGTGCAATGTAATTGGCGGCAGCAGGTCTTGTTGCATCAAATATCGCATCAGCGATCATATCAAAGCCACCATTGACAATAAGGTTGTCCTTATGTGTAGTTTCTACTTCGCCATTCTCTTTCGTAAGTGTCATGGTGAAAGCGCCATGCATTTTTAAGTTTAAATTTTCCATTTATTATGATACCTTTAATAAGTTGTAACCAGAATTGGTTGGTGGTGGTATGGATTTTGCAGACATAACAGAGTCGTTAGCCTGCATATTAGCAATAAATAATCTTCTTACTGAACTGCTTTGAGAAATACCCACAGCAAGTAGAGCGTCGGGTACTATCTCGTAAGATACCTCTAGAATATGCTCTGCAGGGTTGCTGACCCCAGAAAGCAAGGGAGTTAGTATAAATTTTTGTTGTGTGTAGTCATAAGTTAATTGTAAGAACGAGCCTGCTAACCCTTCTAGTCTAATTACCTCAAAAGACTCAACACTGGCAGTAGGACGTACCCAGAATATCATAGAGAACTCTTTAGGAATATCGACGTTGGTGTACTCTAAGGGATCCACTCCAGTTCTGAGAAGGCCAGAAGAGAATCTACCTCGAGCTGGGAGGCCAGCAAACGTATTAGCGTTAACTGGGGCAGTCTCCCCCGGAAACACAGCCACTGGAGGTGGTTCAGGAGCAAGACCATTAATGCTAGTAGTTGTATCGTGGAATCTCCAAGACTGTACTTCGGAAGCAGGCTTCGGAGTACTATAGGCTATCTCCATCCTAACATCGCCAATACTGTCTACGAAGTCTATTAGCCAGGGTCTCAAACTCTCTGTACTGTACCAACTAAAGGTAGCCGTATTCCACGTTTCCAAATCCTGCTTAACTACATTCTTTTTTGAGACAACTGTATTTTGTGCAGTGTACACGTCAGGCAAGGTAACTTCAGTTAAGTATTCTCCACTTAGTTTACCAAATTCTGATACTAACTTTCCGGAGTCTACTACTAAGTCTATCTTAACGCCAGCCCATTGACCTGCAGGTGTTTCCGGCGTACTCTCAAAACTTCTAAGCCCAGTGAGTTCATTCTGTGAATATATTGCATTCATATCCTTAGGTTGAGCAATTTCAGTAGTAGTGAAGGATGCCTTGTCTGACTTAGACCCTAAGGAGTTAAGCGCCTTAATAAGGAATTTTCTAGTTCCTCTCCCACCGTAAGGTACGGAGTAGGTAGTAGAGTTTACTACAGATACTAGTGTAGATTGCTCCCATAAGTCTCCTTCTCTTATTTCGTATCCTGTAAGGTACGGGTCCGGAGAGGGTCGCCAAGCAAAGTCTAGTCTACCAAGTGCTTGCACACACGAAAATCCAAGTACTCTAGGTACAGAGGGGAGAATTACATGAACTCTACTAGCGACTTTACTAAGATTGCCACTTGTATCTATGGATCTAATGAGGAAATCCTTATCCACATTGTACTCTTCAATAGTAATTACTGCTCTATTAGCTGTAAGTAAGTCGATTGCTACAGAGTTTTCCCAACCAGTTCCGTACCTTAATTCGTACCCATGTAGGTCCAGATCAGTTACTGGGTCCCAGGATAGTACTACGCCGGTTTTGCTCATTGCATATTTAAAGTTTTTAACGTTTGCAGGGGGGGCAGTCTTACCCAACACTTTAACTACCGCAGACTCTACAGCAGGGGACGAACGGTTGAATGAATTTCTAGTAGACACCTTGAAGGTGTACGACCCCGTAGGTGCGTTAAGTAGTTCTATATAAGAAGTTGGGCATTCTCTATCTAGTAGGGTCCAGTTATTATTACCGATCTTGTAGTGTACAGAATAACTTACTGCGCCTTCTACGTCTGGCCAGTCAAACTGTACTTTATTATATACTGTACCAGCCACTACGTATAAGGACTCTTCTATGAGCATTTTCGTAAAGTCTGTAATAGACTTTGGACTGAGAGACAGATTAGATGTTTTCTTCTCTTCGAATGGTATGTCTCTTTCTACATAGTCATACTTCTCTGCCGAGTGCTTTATAGCACTTACATCGTAGACACCAGAATCTGTATTCTCTACTATAGATAGTACTTTGAATGTAGCAGGCTCTACCAGTGCAGGTATGCGAGCTACCCATAAACTGTTAGGTGCTGGGTATACGTCATCAAACACCGGAGCCACAGTTACTACATTCCCGTCTACTTTAAGTACCTCTTTTTCTTCGATCGCATTAATATGGCGCTCTACTTTAGAAGGACTTAATGTAGTATCATCCGGTAGAGTTTCCACTACTAATTTTTTTATCTCAACTAGTATGAAACTACCTACAGGGACGGATATCTCCGAGTCTAGTTCAACAGTATTGAAAGTCGAGGAAACTACTCTACCTCCCAACCTACTAGATACTTTGGTACTATCGGCTATTTGAATTATTGATCCAGGACGTAAAGAGGCTCCAATGTTCCCTGCACTAAACCCCAAAAGATTGCCTTCGTGGTTTTCGGAGTACAGCACCCATTTGCCTAGTCTTCTAGCCTGTGCTCGGGAAGTACAACCTATAGCGTTTAGGGAGATTTCTTTATATCCGTACTTCAGTAACGCGTCATGATCTTCTACATACTCTACTACCCTACTATATCCCTCAGATGGGTCATTCCAAGTAACTAATGCTACACTTTTTCTTGCGGATAACTGACTACCACTGTAAGAGAAACTACCGTCAACCACATTAGCATTTGTGAACAGCATCTCAGGTGATTCAGGGTGGTCATACGTAAAGGATAATACATTACCTGACCAATACGCCATACCCCGGAATATCTTAGTCATATCTTTGACTACACTAAGAGCTTCCTTTCTAGAGGTTATAAGCATGTTACAAGTATATCGAGGCTCCCATGTACCAAACCCATCAGGGACTAACTCATCACAGTACTGAGCTATTCTAAATAGCTCCCACACATCTATCATGTCAGGGCTTATGTACTTACCTAATCCATATCTGGAGTTTGTTAATAGGTCATAGAAACACCATGCTGGGTTATCAGACCAAGCCACGTCAAACGACCCATCCCACAACTGCCCATTAGGCTTATGGTACGTACGTGATTCTGGACTATAGAAGTTTGATGAAGGTACTTTTATTTTTAGTAGCTTTAGGTCGTATGATCTAGCTGGTACATTTGCAAAGTACTCGGAGTTTATATTTAGTGCAAAAATCGCTGAGTTAGGATAAGTTAGCTTATCGTACGTTATAGCGAAGATTTGTCTTAACCTAAAGGTACTTTTTTGTTTTATATCGCTTTCTTCATCGTCTATATCATCTGCACTAAGTCTCTCAAGACGCACATAAATATGTTTACCTTGGTACTCCTCAGGTATATCAATAGTCACAGCTTTATTGTACTTAGACAGTGTCTTGCCAACAATACTATCTTCAACCCGAGTAACCCAGCCTGAATACTGTGTTCTTAAAGAAATTCGATAGTTTACGAAATGGCCGTAAATATCCCCAGTATCTTTATTACTCTCTACCAAGGAGTCTACACTTACCACCACTTTAATAGCATCAAGTACTTTAGTATTGAAAACAGTCTGGGTGGTAGGTCTATCCTTCTTTACTATGACATCATAGGATGTACCTGATTGGATTGGGAAGTTCTTTAATCCATTCTGGTGTTGTGTGCCTTCTAGTAAATCATAAGAAAAATCAGTAAAGTTGTATGAACCGTCTGATTCCTTTAGTGGGACACCATCTAAGTATATATCTTCCTCGCCCCTCTCATTTCCATGATAAAACCCCTCAATCTCGCCTTCGCAAAGTAAGTCTAGTACATTAGCGAAGGATTGAGATTTTAGAGTATTTGGGGCTTCAGTACCACTTCCCCCACTTTTACCACCACCTCTACCAATTATTAGTTTAGACATTATTTACTCTCTATTATTAAGATTATTCAGCAGGCTTAACGTGTAAGGTTCCTACTACAACTAGCTCTGGGCTACCATTTACTTCTATGTACTTTAAGGGGGCTAGTATGCCTTGATCTATATCTATAGCTGCGGAAACTACCACGCTACCAATCCTCATTCTTCCATACCCTACAGGAACGGGTGCACCCTGTTTTGTGACATTCACTGGACCACTAAACATAGTAGAGCTGTTATCAGCTATCTCATCTTGGTCTTCTTGCATCAAGGCTGTGATACCACCCGCAATAAGGGAGTAACCTACACCCATCGCCATATTTGATAGAAACCCCTGAACTCCTACTGCTGCAGCTCCTCCGGAAGCTATTACGACACCTACTATTACTGCTCCAAGGAGTATCTGTCCTAAAGGATCTTTTCCTTCCCCAGCACCTTCAAGTACAGGTACGATCTTAACTATTGAGGACTCTCCTATAGGCGTTAGGGATATATTGTCTGAAACTAGATGCGAGTTATCAATTAATACTTTGTACTGTCGGTTATCTTTTATCATCTCAGAAGTAAAGGTGGGGAAGTTCGCATTCAGTGCCCGTATTATTTCCGGAAAACTAGATACTCGGAAAAAGATTTTATCAGTGAAACTATCCCTCAAGTGTCCGTATAGTCTAACTTCTGTCATTGTGCCTCCAAATACTATGTGTACACTTCCACCAGTACCCACCATAAGGGTCTACCTTAGATAGTCTGTTGTCCAAGTGATGTAGTATTTTTCCGTCCCCTATATAGACAGCTGCATGATTCGCTACTTTAGAGCGTATTTGCATCAATACTACGTCGTGTTCCTTAAGTTCTTTGACTCTGTGGAACCCCCACTTCTCCGCGCTATCTACGTACAGGTTCATGTCTGGCTCATTCCACCAGTCTTCTGGCCTATACGGGTCTTCCAAAACTATACCTAATTCTTTATTGTAGTAGTCTCGGACTACAGTAAAGCAATCAAGAATACCGTAAACAAAAGGTCTTCCCTCAAGAGGAAGATTTGCATAGTTTTCGGGCTCTATGGTAGAGTAAGTACCATCTAAAGTGTTTATCACCACCCAAGGAATGTCACCTCTATTGCAAGACTTTACATCAAATTCACTAGGAAGGCAGTTGTCTTTGTGCGAGTGGATAACCGATAAAATTTTACCTCTATCCGCTGCTTTTACATAGTCTTTTGGGTCAAGTATAAACTCGTTCTCAGGGTCTGTAGAAATGTTATTGCAGGGTACATATTCTGCGGTGGTTCCTACTTGGATTACCAAGCCACAAGACTCTTTAGGAGCCACTGCTCTAGCGTGCAATAATGCTGGATTTATAAAACTCATCAAGAAACTCCTGCAGCTGGAAATCCGCCAAATGGTAGAGGCTTACCTTCACCAAATCTAAGGGCACAACTCTTGAGCCTCTTACCACAGTTATCGCTCTCTGCATGCTGAGTTTTCACATCTAGATCGGTCGCAACAGGCATACCGGTATACGAACACTCTGTACTTCTGTACTCCCAAGAGCACAAGTTTTGTAGTACTTGTCTTCTTGGTAGTTGTACACCTTCTATATCCCAAGCCGCTACTAGTTCGAATTCTACCTGAAGTTTGTTTTCAAGTACTTTTCTATTTACTTTGTATACGTCGGGAGCTAGTTCGGCCGTAGCGTCATAGGAAGGGTTCACTCCTGACGCAAAGTTTGCAGGGTCCAAGTACTTAGCAAAAGTCCTTCTGCGTGTAACCTTCGCGCCTAACAATTCGTCGAATAATTCTATATAAGTACTAATTATGCTCATAACGTTAGCCACTACTAATCTAGGTCTGGGTAATTGCCCTTGAGGGTTTAATTCAAAACCATCTGCTAGTATTGGGAGAGGTTGGTACCTGTTCCCTTGCCATACCACTTGAGAGGTTATATCATTAAGACCACTGTGGAAAAATACTATAGCTTCAGAACTTAGAACAGATATAAGTACACGACCCTCGAACAGGTTGGGAGGTGTAAATTGTATTGTATCATTAAACTTTCTAACTACTGTACCCTGATTAGCTGTAAGGTTTATTATATTACCTCTAGGTGATATAATCTCAAGTACAGTATTTGGCTCCATATAGTAATCCTGTCCTGTGAAATTAACCCCAACATCTACTGCTATATCAGTACGAATATCGGGGGATAATCCCAAGTTTCTAAAGTCAAGCTCGTAAAGCGTGACCATAGAAGTTGGCTCAAGAGAACTAAGGGTATCTATTAGGTCCGATCTAGTACTTGGGTTTATGTGGGCCATTAGACAAATACCTGCTCAAAAGTACAATTAAGTGACTTATGGATAGGGGAACCAACGTTACTGCTCCAGGTAGAGCAGACTACTGTGTACTCCACCAATTCATCTGGAGGAGTCCACAAGAAGTGTCGGCTGCCTTTCTTATCAATAAGGAAGGCTTCCATACTATTAATGACTTCGTACCGCCTATTATTAAAGGACAGGTCCCAAGTATACTTAGTATTATTTATACCGTTTGGGGTACGTTGTATGTATCCGTCCCCAAACTCTATGGCCTTAATTCTAGTACTAGCCTGCTTGGAGTACCCAGTAGAGGGCACAAACCAATCTGAACCGTCAAGTGCAATGTATTCAAAAACATCTGCCATCTTTAACCTCTATTTAGTAGACCACCAGGTCTAGATTGTTTCATAAGTTCTTGCTGCACAATAGAAGCTATTATTTTGCCTGTATTGGCCGCACCCGAGTTATCACTAGTAGCCGTAGTACTGGTCTTTCCAGAGCCCTCTACACTAACACTAACGTTAACGTTGTTGGTAACGCCCTTTCCACCACCTTCTGGTAGACTCATAACTACAGGGATGTTTTTACCATCTGGTAAAGGTACAAAAGCTTCTGCTCCTGCTTCCCCGAAAGTTGCATGAGTAGGTCTATTTACTACACCGCCTCGTGCGTGTTTTACTTCTGGGTAACCACTACCTGTAGAAGGTAGTGCAACACCCATGCCACCAAGACCTATCTGAATTGCCTTCATGATATACATCTTAGCTATCATCTTAGCCATATCTGCCAAGATACTAGCAGTCATTCGTCCGAAGGA
>ENA-OSIY01001380-OSIY01001380.1-marine-metagenome-genome-assembly--contig:-NODE-1380-length-13049-cov-4.794943_pt1 | contig 13049 bp, 6 predicted proteins | sample MGYA00237884_ERZ534233 | MGnify/ENA primary metagenome ERZ534233 (study PRJEB26412, sample SAMN06343840) | marine metagenome | isolation source: estuarine water | place: USA: Columbia River Estuary... | reverse complement strand
ACTTAACTGTAAAATAAGAATTAGGTAATCTATTTTGACCACAGCCTCCCATAATACGAATAGAAATTTCTTGAGGAAGTCTGAAATAACGATTAACAATGTCTTTTTGTAACCAGCCGCCGTATTCTTTGACATCGCTTTTATAAGGGCGCTCGGCTGTATTTTGTCCTGGATTATCTCCTAGAGCAATAACCAATGTCCAATCAGAGTTAGTATCAAATAAATTTCCGTGCTCTAACGACAACATAGATGTATCAAAAGTTATTGTTTTGATGTCTTTGTTTTGCATATCAATCATTTTTAAAGCGTAATCAATAAGCTTACTTTCTTTATTCAGTCTTATTATTTTCTTGCAGTCTATTGACAGGAGTGCCATTGCCATTTCTTGTCTTATGTCATCCTGAAGTTCTAAAGGTTGAATCTTACTTATCAATTCAGTTACTTTTGGATGAAGATAAATTTGCTCAATATATTGCGAACATTTACTCATTGAAGCATAAAGATATAATTTTTCTTTTATCCTTTCTTTATTTTCATTTGCGTAGCTTTTGACATTTTCCAATATCTCTTCCCTATTTTTGTCATAATAATTTTTTTGATATTCCTTTGATTTGAATTTGTTATTTTCTCTATATATTTTTTGATATTCTTTTACACATTCATCACATTTGTAAGACTTTTCTTTGAAGTGTGTGTAATCCTTCTCCAAATGACATTTCATACATTCTTTCATAAACATTCAGCTATATTTTTAGTATATATTAAAAAATAAAGTATATATGATAATATCTGAAATATCTATTAAAAACTTCAAATCATACGGTAATGCAGCACAAGTTGTAAAATTTGACAAAGATTGTGGAAAGTTAATACTATTGATGGGCAATAATGGTATGGGTAAATCTTCACTAATCGAGTGTGGGGAATTTTCGTTATATGGCAAAGTTCAAAATGGAAGAAAGAAAAAATGGTCCACGTTGTCAACGCTTCCAAATAGAATAAATAGAACCGATATGGAGGTTGGTATAAAATTTAGCTCAAATGGAGTTGATGTGGAAGTAAAAAGAGGAATGGCACCAGCAAAGCTAGAGCTTTGGGAAAATGGCATTCTTAACGAAAGAGCGGGTAAGGCCAATATTGATACAGCGATTGAAAAATATGTAGGTATGGATGTCGAGACGTTCAAATCGTTTATAAGCATGAGTGTAGACTCATTTAAAAATTTTATATCACTTTCAAATGATGAGAAAAAATTACTTTTGGACAAACTTTTCAACCTAGAAGTGATAAACATCCTAAACGGAATCCTAAAAGATCTAAACAAAAACAACAAAACTAGAATCGCTTCTTTGGATTCTGAAATAAGAACGCTGGAAGACTCTATTTCTTCTATCAAAAGCTCGATTGAAAGAACGGTCCAAAAAGAGAAATTGAACATACAAGCAGACATAGACGAGTTGATGTTGCAGATGTCTGCCAAAAAAGAAGACTACAAATCACTCAAAGAAAAAGTCGACAAGATTAAAGAAAAAGAAGAGCAGCTAGCAGCGGATATAGACGCCGAGAAGACTCAGTATAACACAGTTCAAAACGACATCAAGAGCGTGCAGAGAGAAATCAGCCTATACGATTCTGGAAAATGTCCTACTTGTGCGACAGACTTCGATTCTGACCATTTCAATTCGCTAAGGGCGTCTCTTGTAGAAAAGAAAGCGAAGTTCGAAGAAGCAAAGGCCACTATCGAAGAAAGCATAAAAGCCATCAAAGAAAGACAAGCCAAGCTAAAGGAAATCGCCGGAACGACTACGACTACTTTCAACGACATGAGCTATTTCTTGAAGAACTGCAAGTCGAAGATCGAGCAGCTTAGCAAAAAGAAAGACCAAGAGGCTGGACAGGCTTCTCCAAACATCGAAGAGTTTGAAAAGTCTATCGAGGAGCTAGAAGAAAAGAAGTCTTTTAGCAAAGACAGCATATCTGCAAGCAAAGACAAAGAGCTTTTCTACAAAGAGCTGAACAGGATCTTTGGCGAAGACGGAGTAAAGAAGTCTATCATCGCAGGAATCATAAAGCCTCTAAACCATTTCATCGCTGAAAACATAAGCAAGATGGGAATACCATTTGGTGTAAAGCTTGACGAGACTTTTTCGGCGGAAATAAGATCCTTTGGTAATATTGTTGATAGTGACTCACTTTCTACCGGCGAGAATAAATTGACAAATATCTGCATATTAATTGCATATTTGAAACTAATCAGAACAAAACGTCATGTTAATATATTATTCTTAGATGAAGTTTTTTCAAGTATAGATATAGAAAATATACAAAAAATACTATCATTATTAAAACAATTTTCTAATGAGTATAATATCAATATATTTGTTGTACATCACGCGGTTTTGAATCAGGAAATGTTTGATAAAATACTACATATTGAAAAAAATGTTTTTTCAACAATTTCAGAAGTTAATATTGGTGTGTAATATTTCATACACATTTTTATCATAAGGTATTCTTAAAAGATGAATGTTGTTTTTAATACAATATTCATCTTTTTCTCTATCTCGTATTTTTTGTTTTTCAAATGACTTAAATCCACCAAAATGATTAATAGGTTCGAAGTGTTGAATTCCATCGTATTCGATAGCTATATTTTTATCGGGTAGAAAAAAATCAAATATTAAATTTAAATCGTTAAATCTGTGTTGTGTTTTAAAATTAATATTATTTTCTAATAAAATTTTCATTACTTCAAGTTCGCCTTTTGATAGTTTACAAATAGGACATCCTTGGTTTGATAAATGTTTTGTTGGTTGTTGAATAAAGGATCCATGTTTTTTACATATTATTTCTACATTCGTTTTTGCATTTTTATAAAAAACATTTTTATAGTCATATAAATTTCCATGTATTTTAATTGATTTTTCTATAAAATCTACAGTATTACTTTTAGCAACACCTCCACATTTTGGACAACCATATTTTAAATTTAAATGATTGGATGCTTTTTGAAAAAATATACCATGTTCTGGACATATTATTTCAATTTTAATTTCAGATCCTTTATATAATGTTTTTGTATAATCGTATTTATTTTTATGTATTTTCTCACACTTTTCTATAAATTCACAATTGCTTAAAAATTTACCTTTACATTTCGGACACCCTTGTCCAGATAAATGATTATTACTAAGTTGTTTAAATAAACCATGCTCCGGACATATTATTTCAATTTTTGTAAAATTATCCACATAAATGGATTTTGAATAATCATAATACATATTATGTACTTTATTTCCTTTTTTTATAAAGTCATCTAGTTTATATTTAATTCCACCTTTACATGTTGGACAACCTTGTCCTCTCATATGTCCCGCCGAACTTTGTTCAAATGAACCATGTTTTGGACATTTTATAATAACTTTTGAGCAATTATTTAGATAAATAACATCATCATAATTATACTCATAATTATGCCTTTTATTTGACTTAAATATAAAATCTTCAGTTGTTAATTTTCTCATATAGTATATATATTATCTTTTGAAAGTGAAAAAATGAATATATCTATTCTTATAAACTTTGGTTGTATATTAGGTATAATATGAATGCAGGATTGGCCAGAAAAGCTAGGGCTATAAAAACAAAACAAAAGATTATGACTAACAACATCACTCTGGCATCAGGAACTTCTTGTACTACAAGCACCCGAGGCGTTATCAGCTACAACATTGCTTCATCAGATGCAAATGCTCATGAGTTTGTCGAGTTCGCGCTAGAGCTAATGGGGATAGACCTGAAATATTCGGATTTCCAAAGGATGACGGAGCAGGAAAAGAAAGCCATGCTGAGAGACAGAAAGATAGAAAAGATACTTAACAAATAAACGCTAACATAAAAACAAAAAAATGGGATTCAACAAAAGGTACATCAACAAGGAAAGAGTAATCTTGAAATACAAAGAAGGATTGGAATCGCTTGTCCAATACATATCTATGTCGGACTGCCTTATAATAGAAGACGAATTCTCTGAGCAGGTAGTGGATATAGTAATGAACGACGACGGGTATATCGCGAGCGATAAGATAGAAAAAATGATCCAAGGATGAATCTAAGCAAAAACTACTATGCTTTGCTAGGAGTCTCTAAAGACGCCGAAGAAAAGCAAATAAAAAAGGCTTACTACAAGCTTTCTTTTGAGCACCACCCTGACAAGGGAGGCGACGCTGTTCTGTTTGCAGAGCTTACAGAGGCATACGACGTTCTTTGTTCTAAGAAAAGGTCAGACTATGACATGAAGTCAAAGTTTGGCAACAGCTACAACGAGTATTTCGAGCTTTTCAACATAAACTCCGAGCTTGAGTACGACGACGTAAAAAGCAAAAGAGAAAAGTTCAAGGATTCCGAAGTTCTTAACATACAGATAAAGGTCGGTGAGGATTTCGACGGATCCGTAGAGTATGAAAGATACGTCAAGTGCAAGGCATGCGACGGGTCTGGAAAAGACCTTTCTTCTAAGATAGTCATAAGAGACGTTGATGGAAACGTTCTAAGGACTTTCGACGCAGACGACGGATGTGACTTCTGTGAAGGCAGCGGAAAAGACTACAGAGGAGAGGATTGTTCTTTCTGCTCTGGCAAAGGAAAGATTGGAATGACTCCATGCAAGGCTTGCAATGGTGAAAAGAGAATTCTTGGAAAGCAGAAGCTTTCTGGAATAAAGCTTGTCGGAGAAGAGACCAAGGTAGACTCTATGGGACATCATTCTAAGAATGAGGCCGGAAAGTCTGGATACCTTTTACTCGTCAAGACATAGCCTAATGCATGTTTGCATCGTTTATAAAAATGTCAATTTGAATGATTTTAGTATGTGGTAGGCATTAACGCTACCGGTTGCCGCACCAAACCCTATATGATAATCTTTTGAATCAAATTTAAAGTCTTTATATGAGTGCTGTGGCAATGTAGGCTTTTTGTTGGTTGTCGAATAGTAAACCTTTCCGGTTGATGCTGCATGGTCATAGTCAAACCAATAATAAACGTTTTGTCTAAATCCTATATTTCCCAACGTCTGAGTTATATTGGAAATACGTGTTTTATATTCCCACCATTGAACTTTGTTGTTCGTATGAGTCAAAAAGGATATTGCGTTTATTGCAGATTCCAATCGACCAACTTGTTCGCCAGTTCCACCATTTTCATTTTTTGTCAAGTTCCATTGTAGGCAAAATCCATCTGCGTTACCTCTTTTCTTATTTTCTTCTTGTTTTGGTTTAGAACAATTGAATTTCCATTCAACAGAAAAGCTTCTATCGTATCTTATTGCGTTTTGGCGATAAACGTTTCCTACCTTATTATTATCTGTATTGGTAATATAAATAGCAACTCCATCATTTGCACCGTCTGAAACCAAAATAGATATTGGTATCAAACTAAGTCCTGTACTAGATGAAAAGTTAGGGTAGTTAAAATTATCGGTTGGTATCGCCATGGCAACCTCTGCAGCTACTGCGTCTACCACGACATCTGCTACGTATTCCGGCTCTACGATAGTCTCGGTGGTTGGCTGGTATATAAAGAAGCTGTCAAGACCATATATACTGTTGTCTAGAAGCGAATAGTCGTTTTCAGAATAGTCTACTTCAGGAGCGATTGCTTGGTATGGAACTGATATGCTTCTGTTTATGTTTTCTTCTGTAAAGTATTGGAAGAACGGTATCATGTCTACTTCGTATAGCTTTAGGTTGTCTAGAACGAAGGTAGACAGGTTTCTTCCGTTTAACCCGTTTCCTCGAAAGAACATAGATAGGTTTGTTTTGTTGTAGAAATACTCAATTTTTGTTTTGTTCGATGTCTCTGCGTGGTTTACGTTTTTGTATACAGGAAGATAAGTGCTGTCTAGCTTCTTTTGCCTATAGCCAGTTCCAGGAATATACGAATTTCTAAGCGCGTAGTTTAGGTTGTTGAAATGTATCAGCGGTTGGTACTTTGTGCTATAGTCATAAAGGTCTTTGTTTCCGTCTTCGAAAACGAAGTCTGGAAGTATTGACTGTATCATGTCGAAGCTTATGACGGTGTATCTTTGTCTTTCTATAGGAGAGTTTGTCCTGTTTGTTATGTCGAAAGATGGCTGTATGTTTAGCACCCCGCCTTTTCCGACTGCGCTGACCTTCATCTCTTTTCCTGCCGCCGGATCTGTTTCGTCCAAAGCTTCTGTGGTCCTTTCGAAAGATACCGCAGAAAAAGTCGCGGAGTCTTTGTTCATTACCCATCCTTGGCTTGTGAATTCTGAAGATGTTGGAAGTGCATCTCCTATTGTACGAGCCTGTGAAAAAGGCGCTGTGTTTGTCTTGTATGTGCCTGTTTTTGTTGCCCATCCAGTTATGTCGAAATACTCGTCAAAGTTTCCTGCGTCTCCTATATAGTTTTCGTATATCTTGTATTTTGATCCTAGCCTGTAGTTTCTTATCGTGTTTGAAAAGCTGTCTCTAAAGGTAACGTTGCTTGAAAGAACGTCGTATGTTGGATATCCGTATAGGTTGTTGTCAGAATACGCGTATGCCGAGACAGAATTGTCTATGGTCGATTGTGGCTTGCCTATGTTGACAGCGCTCGCGCTGTCGAAGTTTACGTCCATCCATGAATCGTAGATGAACACTCGCGTGCTGTCCATAGACTGAAGCGAAGTCGTAGTAGATATGTTGTTCGCGGTAAAATCGATGTTTTGAACAAGCCCAGTAGATAAGTTTGTCGTTATCGTGCCACTTATCTGCGTTCCGTATGTGTTCGGATCTTTTGAGATATCCCAGTTGATGTCTGTTATTATGTTGTAGTCGTCTGTGACGGAAAGAACGGTGGTTGATCCAAAATTGGTAAAAGTAGACGATATTACTATCGAGTCTCCTGTGGCAAGCTTGTGCGGAACATCGAATGTTATTCCTACTTTTAGCCTGTCCAATCGTGCTTGATATGTGTTTGAGAAAGAAAGGCTTTTCTTTCTAGACTGAAAGTGTCCGCCTTCGAATTTACCATCGACCCAATGCGAGTCGAACATCTCTGTTATATATGGAAATCCTTTGAAAAGGCCATGATTCCATATTCCAGTAAAGTATCCGTTGAAGAATCCGCCAGTAAGCCATACGTTCTTGGTCATGTATATTCTGTGTATGTCCGAGTCTATCTTTATCCTTCTTATTGGAAAGTCGCTTTCAAACTCTACTTCTATAGAGTTGTTGCTTTTGCCCATTATCGTAAAATAGCTTTTTATAAGCTTTCTTTCTTCGTTGATGTCTATCGCTGCTATGTTTCCTATCGATACCTTGTCGCCTACTTCGAATTTAGAAACTGCTATAGCAGAGCCTTCTATAGAAAATCTCCATCTTTTGTCTCTGTTGTAAGAGAAGAAGTCTGATATTGCATAAAATTCCTGCATGCTTTCGTCTTTTCTCCAGCCGCTGTTCCAAGCGCCGTTTTCCCATATACCAGATAGGAATTTTCCGTTTCCTATCTTGGCGTTTACAGCACCGATAGATAGACTTCCTTCGTTTAAGTTTCCATATCCAGTATATGCGGTATACGAAAGGTTGTCTATCGGGTTGGTTAGAGCGAACGTATTTTCTCCACCAAAAGAAGGAACCCCGCTGTTTACAAACGCCAAGTCGTTTACTTGATACATTTTGTTGTTGCCGACATGGTATCCGCCATCGATCTTTAGATTGGATAGAGACGCCTTTAGATCAAGCAGTGGTGCGGTTCCTGTCGTTGTACTGACAAAGGCATGAGGGTCGGCTATGTTGCTGACTTTGTCTCCTACTATGACCAGATATTGGTTTCCTTCTATACCGAATAGATATTGGTATTTTGGATTTCCAGGGTTTACTTCGTTTCCAGGATCGCTTTGCGTTAGCGACAATATAGGAGAGTCGAATTTTTGGTATAGGAACTCTATGTTCCAATCTTCGAATATTCCTGAGTTTCCACCAGAATCGTCTTTTATGTATAGAGAATATGTTCCTGCAAAAGTTCCGTCTTCGTTGAGTATGAACTTTAGGTCGTTTATGTTGGAGGCAAAGTCTATCTCTTCGTCCCCATCTGGTTTCAATATGTTGTTAAAGCCGTTCAAGTTGGCTATGGTTCCTTGTCCGTTTGTTTTGTCCATCTGGAAAGTCAGTCCAGATCTTATTCTTAGCTGTGCCCAGTCGAAGTTGTAGGTACCAAGGTATGGCACCTGCAACCAAGGCGCCTTTACTGGATATGCAGGAGAAGCGCCTGGAAGGCCAATTGGATCCCAGACATATCCGTTGCTTGTTTCGTTTGGCCAAAAATTTAGCCCGGCCATTTTAGGCGAATCCGTGTTGGTTGTGAACGTTATGTTTCTAAGGTCGTTGAAGTACTCGCCACTGCCTTTTGCCTTTAGGTTTATGACGTTTCCGTTAGGCACTCTTAGGTTTATTATCAAGTCACCTACATAGGTATGCCTTAGCGTCATGTTGACTCTTATCTCGCTTAGGTTCGAGCTGGTGTCGTCGACATTTATGTTGTTTACGAGAGCCTTGTTTGGATCGTCTTCGCTGTAGTCCATTATTATGGTGCTTCTGCTTGCAATAGTCGGTTGTTTTATTGAAATAGTGCTATATACTCTTCCAAAACGATTTCTCTCGTACCATTCTGGATAGTTTCCATTAAATATTCCTGTTACTTGCAAAATGTTTGATGTGCAAGTTATAGTATAATTTATATCCGGATGCGTAGTCGATGCTCTTGGCAAATTCAGGTCGATTTCATCGTCCCATGCCGCTTGAAAATCGACGTATGTCCCGTATGTCCCGACAATCGTATAAGACCTTTTGAACTGTACCTCGTTGCCATTGTCGGCATATTCACTCATGATATTAAAATAGACTATAGTACCCTTATCTATTGGAGTAGCTGGCATTTGTGTTGATAAGATTGGTGCATTACCAGTGCTTCCATCTTGTTTAGATAAAGAAAAGCCGCTCTTTATGGTCTGTGCGTATATGTTCGGAGAATTCGCGTATGACGTGAGTGGATATTTTTGTCCAGTTGATTGTCCAGTAGTAGTACTGCCTATAGTAATTCCACCATCTAAAAGCTGGTATTGACTATTCACAAGGCTTAGTCCTTGCCCGCTGTTTGTGTTATAGAACGTGTTGTAGTCATTGATTCCTTGTGTCGAAGTGTCGAAGTATTTATCTGGAAAAGCAATCTGACCTATATGCTTGCTGCTATTAGACGGGCTAGAGCTGGGAAGCGTAGGAGAAAGGTATACCTTTATACCAGAATCGCTTCTAAGACATTCGTACAAGAAAGATATATTGAACTTTCTAAAAGGAATGTATTTCGCTATATAGTTGTTGGTTCTATATCCTTCGTTTGATTCTTGAAAGCTTGCGTCTCCGCCGACTGGATTGTTGTTTGTGTTCAAGTCGGCTTGAGTATCGCTGAACTGTCGATCATACCATGTATATTCGTTTGTCGCGTCGTCGTAGTACCATCCTTTTCCAAAGACGCATTGCTTGATTGACTTTTTATTTGGTATCTTGAATGTGGTGGAGACCGCACCAGAATAGGAGTTGGTAACGCCTTGGTTTTTGTAGTCTCCAATTCCTGGATCGTTGTCATACGATGCAAAAGAATATCCTTGTATTGACCATCCAATCTCGTTTATTTCCAATCCTGCTATTCCATATCCTGCTGCGTATACCGATTGCGAGGCAGTGGTTTTGTTCATTCTATACGTTGTTTCATCTTTTTCTTTAGAAGATGTTAGCTTGTTTGTGAACGATACAAAATCTGAATCTACGTCTGTGCTAGGGCTTGAATAGTAGTAAAGTATATACATAGTTGGCTGCGTTGCATCCGTTTTGTCGAAGGCCTTGTAATAAGGAACGTCAAAATAGTAAGAGTCTTCCCATGTCGGATTTATGCCAAGAGCGCCTTTGAATATGTTCAGCGAAGAATTGTACAGCCTTTGATTAGGCTGGTTGTCTGTCGTGTTTAGATAAGATACGTCATGTGCTGCGTAGGCGAAGTTGTACGCATGTGTCTTGAATTGATAGTTTTTTCTAAATCTGAATTTCTTGGTGTCTGTTATAGCAGGTCCAAAATAGTAATCTAGTATGTATGAATATACACCTGTTCCTAGAATGCTGTTTTCACCAATTCCATCTATCATGAATCCTGTCAGTTGATTTCGGACATACGTGTATGTCGAATCGATCCATTTAGGGATGGCAGTGATGGGAAGATTTGAGTCGATTTTGCTATGTTTCAAGCTTATCGCGATTGCTTTCTCTGACGGATCCAATGTTCCGCCTTTTGCGTTTATTATCTTAAAACTAAAATTTCCTGTGCATTTAAGCCAGCTTTCGTCTATTCTTTGCTTCCAAATTCCCATTAAGTATATATTAAATTTATATTTTTACGTTGCGTAAAAAATTTGCGGCGCGCTATACGCGAACGAGTTGCATATGTTATAATCATCTAATGGAGATGCCGAATCGATTTTTCTATAGGAATATGCATAAGCCTTGTATTGTGCACCAGATGTAAGATCCGTTATGCTGGATATCGCATAAGAAAATGCTCCGGTGCCTGGTGCACAGACTATTCTTTTATATGATGTGCCCGTGTCTGGATCAGCACTGGTTGATATTATAGATGGTCTTATGCCCGTAATGAAGGTTGAAGAAACCTTCATTACTATGAATCCTCTTTCTAAAACGATAGATCCTCCGGTATTGGTTATGTTTGCATTCAGATCCGAGGTAGGCGCGGACTGCGACACGGTTGGCTTGTCGACACCCGATGTTATTTTTATCAATGGTCCATATCCTATACCAACAGAGTTTTGTGTATATGCTCTTATATAGTATACTCTGTTTGCACCAATCGCAGAAGTGCCAATCGTGGCAGAGAATGAAGTTCCAGACAAGGGCAATGATACAATTATTTTATTGTCGTCGATGTTTGGATCAGGTGGAGCAGGCGCGCCTATTGTAGTAGATTTGTATACAATTCCGCCAACCCATGGTGCAGGCATTGACTCGCTGACTACATATGTAGAATCTATTTTTATAGAGCCTTTTATTTCCTGTATATAGGTGTCTGTGTCTATTAGTGTGTATAATACACCAGTAATGTCTGGGTTGTTTTGATTTCTAATGTCTGTGGCTGCTATCACATTTGCCTGAGGCGACTGAAAGACTTTCGCGCTGGTCAATGATGGTCCATATGCGTCAGACTCGGAGTTTATGGCATATCCTATCATTGAATACCATTTGGTTGGATCTAATACAATGTTGTCAAAAGGTATGGTCTTAGATCCGGTAGATTCGCCGGTTGCTGAGTTGCCTGGTATAAACGTAGATGGTGCATATTTTTTTATAAAAGTGCCTGATTGTACGGTACCGACCTGTTCAACCGATGTCATCTTAGGTGAGTTTGAAATGGCTTCAGCCTCTGTGTCATTTTCGGTGTATATAAGGCCATACTCTTTTATGGGTGCCCCTCCGTTTGATAATATGTTAAATATATAATACTGATCACCCATGTCTATTGTAATAGACTGACCAAGTAAAGGAACGGTAAAGCCAGCGTCTTCGATGTTCGTAGTGGTGAACGAGTCTCCTCCAGATTTGGCAAGCTGGCTAGATACTAATCGAGAAGTCGCGTCTGCCACGTTTTCGAATATGTTCCATACATGGCAATAAGGCACTCCGCTCCATTCTATTCCTCGATTTAGAACCTCTTTCGCCATTCCGTCAACTACTTTTCCTTTGTAGTCGAAATTAGAGCCATACCAGTTTCCGTTCCTCCATACTCCCTTTTCCCAGAATATGTTGTGTGCGTTCATATAGTTGGTGATTCCGTCCTGCCATATCATTCCCACAGCGGTTCCTGATATAAAATGGCCGTATTTCCATTTTGATATGTGAAATTCGCTGTCTATAAGCTTTCCGTTTTCCCAGATGCAAGAATCGTCTTTGACGAACTCAAGCTTGTCTGAATTCCTTTTTACATAAGGATTGAACGCGCTTGACCTGAAGACTCCCATCTTGAAGTTTCCTTTAAGCCATGCAGAGTTTTTGATCTCTCCGCTTGGATGGTCGAAAGTTCCTGCTACCCATAGCATGTTCTCGAACTGTGCGCTCTTTCCAAGCTTTTCTGGCGACACCGCCCTTGTTGGTGCGGTAAAAAGTTTTTTGTCTTCTATGAAATTTTCTTTTTTGTCAGAAACTACTCCATTTCTCCATACCCCATAATAGTCGCCTTTGAAAGCCTCTATGAAGGCTTGTGCTTTTTCGGATCTTATTCCGCCGCCTACCGCTGGAAGAGAAGATCCTCCTTTGAACTCTCCATATGTGAATATCCCGTTGTTCCAAAGCTTGCCTTTGAAGACACCACCATTGAACTCTCCGTTGAACCATGTAGAGTTGGACAGAAGGCTTTCGTTTCCGAATTCTCCGCCGTTGAACTCTCCACCTTGCCAAGAGTATTCTTCGCTCTTTTCGCTAGGGGAAAGATAGCGTCCACTCTTTTCGTATCCAAACGTAGATATAAACTTTCCGCCGTTAAACTTTCCGTTCTTCCAGACTCCTAAGTCTATGAACTGTCCACCGTTGAATATTCCGTCATGCCATACAGCGTCGTTTTTAAGAGTGTTTATGACATAGCTTGATTTATAGCTGAAAGAAAGCTCGAATTCCTCGACGAATCCTTTGTCTATGGACGCAGTGTCCATAACGAGCAGCTTCCATTCTCCAGATACGGTCTTGTCTGTATTCAGAAGCTCAGAAATCGAAGCAGTGTTGGAGTGGTATGATTTTGCCCATGTTCCAGAAAGAAACTTCAGGTATTCCGACTTGTTTTTTACGAAGACCATATCTCCTTCTCCTATTCTAGAATCCTCTATGAAAGCACCGCTCGAGTTTCTTTCCAGAACCATGCCTACTTTGTTTTGCCAGTCTGTCGATGCGGATGGAGTCCAATTCGGATCGCTGGTGGTCGCGACCACAAGATATCTGTCT
>ENA-OSIY01001379-OSIY01001379.1-marine-metagenome-genome-assembly--contig:-NODE-1379-length-13050-cov-5.415093_pt1 | contig 13050 bp, 20 predicted proteins | sample MGYA00237884_ERZ534233 | MGnify/ENA primary metagenome ERZ534233 (study PRJEB26412, sample SAMN06343840) | marine metagenome | isolation source: estuarine water | place: USA: Columbia River Estuary... | reverse complement strand
AGAAAAGAAACGTTGAGAAAGAACTTTGGAGTAGATTATCCCATACAAAATAAAAAAGTATTGTCTAAAATGAAAAAAACTTTGATTGAAAAATACGGAGTTGACAATATCTCAAAAAAGAACAAACCAAATGAATAAAATTAAAGAAGGAGACATATTCGAAACACAAATAGAATTCTCCACATCAGGTAATGCCTGTATAAGAATCGATAGCAAAGAAATCTTCATACATAAAAAAAAGACCGCAAACGCACTACACCTAGATACTGCAAGAGTAGAAATATTCCAAGGACAAAAAAAGTTAGAAGGTAAAGTATTAGAAGTAACATCAAGATTCAGAACAGAATTTGTAGGAACTACACAAGTAAAAAACGGCACAATTTTTGTAATACCGGATGGTAATAGAATATCTAAAGACTTTTATATAAAAGGAGAAACCGTGGTAGAAAACGGACAAAAAGTTCTAATAGAGCTAATAGACTGGGAATTTGATAGAAAATCACCAAGAGCTAGAATAACAAAGATTTTAGGATTTGTAGGAGAAAACAATACTGAAATGAATGCAATCATGTACGAATATGGATTACCAGTAGATTTTCCACAAGAAGTTTTAAACGAAGCAGAACTTGTACCAGAAACAATCACTGAAAAAGAAATCAAATCTAGAAAAGATATGCGTGATGTAACCACTATAACAATAGATCCGGTAGACGCAAAAGATTTCGATGATGCCATATCTATAGATATGAGAGATCCTAACAACATAAAAGTAGGTGTTCACATAGCAGATGTTGCACACTATGTTAAGTTTGGAACAGAATTAGACAAAGAAGCATTCAAAAGAGCAACCTCTGTTTATTTGGTAGACAGATGTGTACCAATGCTACCAGAAAGACTTTCAAATGGAATATGCTCACTTAAACCAAATGTTGATAGATTGGCATTCTCTGTATTATTCACTTTAGACAAAGATGGTAAAATAAAAGATACTTGGCAGGGTAAGACAGTTATACATTCTGATAGAAGATTTGCATACGAAGAAGCACAGGAGATAATTGAAGGATTGGACGGTGACTATCACAAAGAGATTCGTCAGTTAGATACTCTTGCTAAGAAAATAAGAAGAGCTAGGATAAAAAACGGATCTATCGAAATGGGTGGAATCGAAGTTAAGTTCAAATTGGCAGATGATAACAAAAAACCAATCGGTGTTTATTTCAAAGAACAGAAAGATGCAAATAAGCTTATTGAAGAATATATGTTATTAGCAAATAAATCAGTAGCTAAATTATTGGCCAAAGATCAATGGCACAATGTATATAGAGTTCACGACAAACCGAATGGTGATAAACTAGCATCTCTTCAAAGTGTATGTACCAATTTTGGATATAAACTTGAATTAGACGAGGATGGTGATGTACTTAAAAACAACCTTAACTATCTTTTGAAAGAAATAAAAGGAACTCCTGAAGAAAACATGATTGAAACACTTGTGACAAGATGTATGTCTAAGGCGGTCTACACAATCAAAAACATAGGTCACTATGGATTAGGATTTACACACTATTCTCACTTCACATCTCCAATCAGAAGATATCCAGATTTGATAACACATAGAATCTTATTTGATAGACTTACAACAGGAAAACAAGGAAACCCTACTAAAATAGAAGAACAAGCAAAATGGTGTTCAAGTAGAGAATTGATTGCAGCAAAGGCACAAAGAGATTCTATTAAATACAAACAAGCTGAATATCTTCAAGATAGAATAGGACAAGTATTTGATGCAATCGTAACGGGTGTATTGGATAGAGGAATCTATGCCGAAATAATGGAAAACAAATGTGAAGGGTTGATAAGATTGGAAACTCTGAATGGGAAATGGATTGCAGATACAGACAAATATTTAGTATACAATGAGTTTGGAGAACAAATTCGATTAGGTGATCCTATCAAAGTAGTTGTCAAATCAGTGGATTTAGAGAAAAAGCAGATAAACTTCATGAGATTCTAATGGGACAGGTGTTCAAAGATTGGTCTAATTTAGATCCTTATGAATCAGATGATAGTATAGAAGATTTTGATTACGAGGTATTGTTGAATAACAATACTTTAGATCAATTTGAAAATTTAATGTCCAAATACAAAGAATGGGCATCAATCAAAAGAGATATTAGACTAACAAATGTTTTTGAATCTGGTAAAAGAATACAATTTGATATAGAATCAATATCAATGTTTGGTCAATTTGGAAATAGTGGAAATATACTTTCACTACAAATGGCTGTACTTAGAATAAAGTCAATGTCTTTTATTCTAAAAGAAAACAAAGTGGAAAAACTAACTCTAAGATGTAAAGTTTTAGAAACTCCTATGGGTAAAGTGGTAAAAGAGCTTATGCTTATGGAAAATTCAATAAATATCGATTTAAAACCACATATAATAGACAATAAAGTAGTTTACTTCTATGTAGACACATACGAAAACGCAGCATAAATAAAAAGCCACTCAAAAATGAGTGGCTTTTCTTATATGTAATGTTTTTAGAATTCAAATTCAGCACCACCTTGTGCACCACCTTCTGCAGGAGCTTCAGCGGCTGCTTGTCCACCTTGTGCAGGAGCTTCAGCGGCTACTTGTCCGCCTTCGGCAGGAGCTTCACCACCTTGTGCAGGTGCAGCACCTTCGGCACCAGCAGCACCAGGTGCTGCACCAGCACCAGCAGCATCTTTGGCCCAGTATTTTTGATTTTCAGCTTTCTCCTCGGGAGTAAGTTTAAATACATTATCCATCAACCATTCAATATGGAAATAAGGTTTCTCACCATTCATTACTGCGATAAGTGTTCCAAGTGCCTCAGCTTTTTTAGATAGATTGTTTATTTTCTTCCACTCTTCAAATATCTGATTTGTGTAGAAGATTATATCCATTTGATTCATTACAATTTCAAACTCCTATGTTTTCATATTTAGGGTGGTTTACAGATCAAGGTTTAAATACCCCAATTACAATAGGACCTTATGTTTATACTATAAATGATTTAATAAATCTACACCCACCTTATAATATTGCGGGTTATCAATTACCAAAATATTGGTGTACCGAATGCCCAACTGCAGAATCTCATGTTGGGTCATATTCAAAATATAATTATGAACCTACACAAAATTTTCTACTTGATGATGAAATGATAGGAGATACTATTAACTTATTTATAGAGTCAGTTTTTAATACGGAACAAGGTATGACTTATCATGGAGCTAATACTAAAGTTCCAGGTGATATTATTCAAACTCAAATCAAAGTAATAGTAATATGAAAACAAGTATTATATGGGGATTATTAGTATCTATTCCAATATTAGGTTCATTGGTTGATTATCATAAAAACGAAAGACCTAAAAGAAAACATAAAATTTCACATGAAATTAATACTAACGACACATTAAACATAAAAAATAATGGAGAAAACAGGTTTATTAGAAAAAATTGAATATCTCTTCAATGAGGCTAAATGTTTAGAAATATACATGCCAGGTTTATCTAGATGGCATCGAGTAACTCCAAATGATTTTAGATCATTCGATGGTAAAAGAAGAATACAAGGTGAGGAGTATGAAGGACCATTATATGCATATGGCACTAATCGAAAAGTTTCACCAAAACACAATAATAAGATCGTTGAAAGCGAAGTAACCAAAGCCCGTGCTTTAATATCCCAAAAAATACGCTAATGTCATTACCCAAGATTAAAAAAATAACAGACGACCAAGCTTCCAAATATTTCAGTATCGAAGAAGACTTATTAGACTCACCTATCCGTTTCTACACTAAAGATTTAGACGACGATGGATGGGATAAAATAACATATTACACCTCCAGACGTAAAGACATATATTCCAACCGCGGTGAAGCTGATCAATGGGTTTATGTTTTATCAAACCCCACACTACCTAATATACTTAAAATAGGTTACACCAAACACGAACCTGAGGTTAGAGCTAAACAAATAAGTGCTTCCACCGGTGTAGCACTACCATACAAAGTAGAATGGGCGTTTCAATGTTTCAATGGCGAGCAACTAGAGCGAGAAGTCCACGAAGAATTAGCGACCTACCGCGTGAATCAACAACGTGAATTTTTTGACATACCCTTAGTTGAAGCACAAGAAGCCATTGAGAAAATCGGTAAGAATTATGTGTAATAATAGTATATACGTATTTATAAATTAAATAATGATGAGAGATTTACGAGAAGAGCTGTTGAATATTCGTGGGGGAGATTTCCCTAAATGGTATAGTTCGCTAACCAAACTTGAAAAAGTAGAATATTCCCATATATTGGACCAATTAAGTAAAGAATTTAGAAGTTAAAATAAATTTGGATTATGTCTAAATGGTAGTATATTTATTACCGTAATGGATGTAAACTCTATATTTAACTTATTTAATAGTGGTGATAAAAAACCTACTGATCCGCTACCTTCTACCATTAATATGGCTGATTTTGAGAAAACACCAACTTATAAGGTTGGAATGTTTAAAAAAATCATCTTAAACCAACACGTATTCCAAAAGAAACTTATCAATATGTTTAAAACTCCTGAAGACGATTATGGTATGGAAGGAATGGAAGACGTAGGAGAATACATAGCCCACCACAGAGCATGGAGTTACATTAAAGATTGTCTGATAGATGATGAATTATGGCAAGGTAGCTTGCAAATTCAACATGATGATCATTTAGATACTGCTATAAAACTATCAATTTCCTTTTTTGAAGAGCGAGAAGAGTATGAAAAATGTGCTTTCTTTGTAAAAATTCAAAAGTATCTTAAAGATAGTTTGGAGTCGAAATCCTAATATTGTACGTTCCCATCACGGGGTTTGGAAAAACGCATCTATAAAACGTTAGATAAAAAAGATATGATGGGTGATAAGGTGATATAACACGTCATATTCAAAATAATTTGGACACCCCAGATTACATTCGTATATTATAGTATATTAAAATTAAAGTTATGAGAAATAAAAAACTATTACAAAACAGATTATCTACCCTCCAGGGTCAATTGAAAACCCTCGATATGCAAATTCATAGAGGTGGTTCAAGAGAAGGAATAAATGAAGCTCAAAGATCAGTTACAGAAACAGTTCAAGATATTATTGATATTGTAGAAAGAGAAGCATAATGAGTCTATCAGCAGAACAAATCCAGTCAAATTGGGAAAAATTTATAGGTTACATTAACACCTACATCTCAGATCCTAGAAGAGAAAAAGTACTAGCATTTTACAAGAAATTCGAAGATGACCTTGTATTAATGCCAGCATCACATAAAACAGCTTACCACAATGCATTTCCAGGTGGTTATATTGATCATGTCAATAGAGTTATAGAAGGTGCTTTAGCAATAAACAAAACATGGGTTGAATTTGGTACAGAACAAAACTACACCATTGAAGAACTTGTATTCTCAGCTATAAACCATGATTTAGGTAAAATGGGTAACGGTGAAGAAATGGCTTATTTACCATCTCAGGATGATTGGAGAAAAAAGAACCTAGGTGAAATGTATCAATACAACAAGAAACTAGCTTATATGTCAGTCCCAGACAGATCTATTAAATTACTAGTTGACCATGATATCAAGCTTACCGAAAACGAATGGATGTGTATTAAACTACATGACGGGTTATATGACCAAGCAAATGAGCCTTATTTAAAGAATTACATGCCAGAGCAAAAACCTCGAACTTCCATGATATTTATTGTCCATCAGGCAGACTTAATGGCAGCAAGAATAGAATTCGAACACGTATGGCTATCAAAATTCAATGAAGAAGTTTTAGATAAACCTAAGGCTAAAAAATTGGATGTAAAAACCAAAGCACTTGGCTCAATGAAGAGTGAAGGCTTAAAAAATATGTTAAACAGTTTATGATAGAAATAGTTTCCATATCCGTTTTATCAGTATTAGTAGTAATTTTAGGATTTACTACTATTAACTTATTACGTAAGAACGAAAAACAAGAAGACATATTGGCCGAATACCTCAACTATTTAGATAGGTTATCTAAAACCATAGAGGCATCAGATAAAAAGCTAAAAGAAATAGATCAAAAAGGTACATTTTCTTCTGATGATGAAGTTGGGCAGTTTTTCAAATCAGTCCAACAAATTCAAGATATCTTGAATGATTTTAAGTTAAAAGAAATAAAATGATTACCGTGGCTAAAAAAAGACGACCTAAGAGTAAAAACTACTTTACCAAAGATACTGAACAAGCTATTGTCAGATACAACAATGAACCAGATTCAGAAGTTAGAAGTCAAATATATAGAGATGAAATACATTATGCTTTTTTTAAATTAACAGAAAACATAATCCATACTTTCAAATTTTATTACACAGAAGTAGATCAAATAGAACATCTACAACATGAAGTAATAACTTTTTTATTATCTAAATTACATTTATTTAACCCAGATAATGGAGCTAAAGCATATTCTTATTTTGGTACTATAACTAAAAATTGGTTAATTGTATATAATACAAAAAATTATAAAAAACGTGTTTTAAAAGCCCCAGTAGATGAATTATTTAAGGATGACAATTACTCATATCAAATGGGTGAAGAAAAAGAAAAAGATAGATTATCTATTTTTATAGATGCATATGTAAAATATGTAGAAGATAGATTTAATGTATTTTTCCCTAAGGGCAACGATGCTAAAGTAGCAGATGCTATATTAGAATTATTTAGAAAAAGAGAAAATTTAGAAATATTTAATAAAAAAGCATTATACATCTACATTAGAGAAATAATGGCCACACATGGTTTAGAAGTAAAAACCCCTAAAATCACTAAAATAGCTACCCGATTATATAAATTATTTAAAGGTAGTTATATTTTTTATTTAGAAACTGGGTATATAGACTTCGAAAAATCTTAATTAATCATATTTATACATGAACCAAACGTATAACTATGAGCCATTTAGACAAAAACATATTCGGTAAAAAATCATACTCGGATTTACTTAAAGAAATTTACGATAATCAAAAAAAGAAAGAAACACAAATTAGCGCATTAATCAACGAATTAAAGCCACTAATCAGTGATATAGGTGATGCTACAATGATTGTTCCACTCATTAAAGAATATATGGAACTTGGCATTAAAAACGATGAAGCACTTATAAAAGTTGCTACAATATTCCAACGTATATTCGCAAATGAAGGCACAGAAGAAAATGGATTTGGTATTTCAGAAGCAGAAAAAGAACAATTATTAAATGAAATAAATAATCTACAACTACCTTCTAAAAAAGAAAATTAAATGGCTAAAACCCGATCAAGAAAACAATCTTATCCATCAGGATTAAGTAATATCCTTTCTACTATTAAAGATAAAATGATAGTTGGTAGGGTTACTGATATAATTTTAGATAAAGAACACCCATATTTTGAAAAATACGGTGGGTGGTCTAGTATTGGTACTATATTCTTTGAAGAAAATGACCTCCAGGGATCAGATAATCTAACCCCAGCAAAACCATTTCAACCCCAAACCTCATCTTATCCTTTAGTCAATGAAATGGTTTTATTATTTTCATTACCCAATAAAAATATAGGAGCTAATACCTCTAGTGAAACTTATTATTATATAAATATTATAAGTATTTGGAATAGCCCACACCACAATGCTTATCCAAACCCCACCAAACCAAATATTGAAACATCTGCTCAAAAAGATTATTTTCAAACTGAAGCAGGCTCCCCCGTTAGAAAAACAGACTTAGGATCACAACAACCTGATGGAAATAGTATAGAATTAAATAGCCCAACTAATGATTTTCAAAAAACATTTTTAGAAAGAAATAACATTAGTCCTTTATTACCTTTTCCAGGAGATATTATATATGAAGGAAGGTGGGGTAATAGTATAAGATTAGGTAGTACAGCAAAACCACCTAAAAGTGATGTAGTTAAAGCTGATTTTGTAAATAATGGTTGGTCAGATCCTACTGAGATAGGTAAAAATGGAGACCCTATTACTATAATTAAAAATGGTCAAGGTTACAACTCAGATAATGGTTGGGAATGTATTACTGAAGATATTGATTTAGATCAATCTTCAATATACTTAACTTCTCACCAAAAATTACCTTTATTAGCTTCAAATACTTCATATTCTTCACTTTTAGAAAGTGAAATCAAAAAACCTGACGTATATGAAGACCCACAAGTTATTATAACATCAGATAGGCTTGTATTTAATTCAAGAAGTGATAGTATTTTAATGAGTGGTGAAAATACTATATTTATAGGGTCTAATAAATCAGTTAATGTTAAAGCTAATTCTAAAATTATTTTAGAATCTGAAGAAATTAAATTAGGTAAACAGGCAAATGAAAATGATCCCTTTGAATCTATGATATTAGGGGATACTTTTTTACAAGAATTATCTCAATTAGTACAAGGTATAGTATATGTTTCCACAGCATTACAAACTGCTACTATATGGCCTGCTGGTGCTCCTGCTCCAGATGCTACTCAAAGTACTCCTGCAAGTGAATTATTAACTAGAGCTAATAAATTTATAGCAAAAATTGAAAGTTTTAAATCTACCCAAAGTAAACTAATATAATGGCAAATATAACATTAACTGGTAGAGTAGTAAATAGTACAAATATAAGTGAAGGTATTCCTTTTACAAATGTTAAAATTACTCCTAACCCAGGTACTATAGGTTTTACTACGGATGTCGATGGTAATATTTTTACTTCAATTAATTTAAATAAACCAGGTGAATATAATTTTGAATTCACCTCAGTAGGGTATTCCCCCCAAACAATACAAAAAACAATTACAACTAATTCAATAAACTTCGGGGTTATAAAATTAGTTGAATCTAATACCGTTTTAGATGAATTTGAAGTAGTAGCTGAAGAAACCATAAAAGATTTTTCTATTAAGGGTACTATAGTAGATAGTAATAAAAAACCAATCTCTGGGGTTTTAATTGAAAGTTCTAAGGGAGAAACAACTCGTTCACAAAATAAAGGAAATTTTAATTTAAAAGGAAGATACAATAAAAATACTACTTTTACCCTTACAATATCTTCCCCAAAATATAATACAATTTCAGATATAACTCCTTTTACACTAGATAATGAAATTATAAATGATTTAGGGATTTATTCTTTAATTTTATTAGAAAAAGATATTGAAAAGGAACTTAATAAACTAAGTAATTATAATGAATCTCAGTTATCACTCTTAAAACGCCAAGGAAATAAAGATTTTTTCACTTTACTTGTAGCAAGACTTACATCGGTCCTAAAGTCTTTATTATGGCCTGCCATTTTATTATTATTAGCTGATTTTGGAATTAGTAATGTAAATGATTTATTAAAAAAGAAAAATGCTAAATTTAATGATTTAAAAGCTTCATGTCCTGCTAATATAGAAGAATTAAATAAAATAATAAACAAAAAAAATAAATTTACTAAACAATTAAGTAATCTTTTAAAACTTATAGGTTCATTAGGAAAACTTTTAAAATTACCACCAAAAATTATATCTGGGGGTGAAAAAGTTATTAAAATTGCTGGAATAGTTCTACGAATACTTCCTTATATCCCATCAACTTCATTTACACCTATCCCAACAGGTCCTTTTTTAGATGCTAAAGATCTTATTAAAGCCCTAAAAGATTTAATAACCTTATTAAAAGGAAAATTAGGCAATAATTCTTTTCAATTAAATTTTTTAATAGAAGATCTTAATAAAGCTATACAAATGTTAGCTATTCTAGATACGGTAATTCAAGGATGTGCTGACGAAATAACAAATAATAATAGCAATTCAACTTTAGAAGACCAAGAAAAAATTTCTAATGAATTATTAAAATCTACTCAAGAACAATCCCAACAATTATCCCCTGTAGTAACTAATATAAATGGATTTGAAATGGGTGTTGTATCTGTAGATAGTCAAATAGTGGGGGGGTTAAAAAGAAGACAAGCTGTTGCAAGAAATTTAGCAGGAGTTATTATGCTTAAAGGAGAACCTTCATTTTCTTCAAATGATCAAATATTAATAGACGAGTTAGTATATTATATTGAAACAAATGATTTAAAAGCAGATTAATTTAATATTTATAACAAATACAAACATGAAAACCGAAGCACTTAAAAAAATAATCAAAGAAGCCGTTAGAGAGGCCATACAAGAGGAGCTAAAGGAAGTTTTACTAGAAGCAGTTAAAGCACCTAAAGCTGTAGTTACACAACCAATACAAGAAAGTATTACATCAACTACACCTGCACCTGTTACACAAACACCAAAAAAATCTTTAACTGAACAAAGACAATCTTATTTAGATATCATAGGTGAAACCGGAATAAACATGAAAAGTGGGGATGCTCAAGGATTTGGTAATAGACCATTCAACCCACAAGGAACTGGAGATACTACTTCAGCAAACGGAGCATTACCAGGAGGGGAAGTTAATATGGATCAAATAATGGGATTAATGACTAAATAATGGCATTTGAAGCGCAACAAATATTTCCAATTGACTTTAATAAAAGTGCTGCTGTAGGAGTAGATTTACCTTTTTCTGCATTAGGGGTATTTAAACCTAATTATACAACAGCTGAAGCTATAAAAAATAACTTAATAAATTATTTCCTAACCAACCCAGGTGAACGCCCCTTAAATCCAACATTTGGTGGGGGTCTAAGAGCTTTTATATTTGAACAAATAGAAAGTAATAACTTAAATTTTATAGAAGACCAAATATTATCCCAAATTATAGAATTTTTCCCAAATATAAATGTTGAAAATTTAGAAATATTTAAACAAGAAGATACTAACCAAATTTCAATATCACTTGATTATAGTGTAGTTAATACTAATATTAATGATAATGTGCAAATAGATTTTACATAATGGCAACAAAAGTAAATAGAGATATAAAATATTTAGATAGAGACTTTTCAGATATAAGAGGAAAATTAATTGAGTTTTCACAAACTTATTTTCCTAACACTTATAATGACTTTTCACCTGCATCACCTGGAATGATGTTTATGGAGCAAGCCGCTTATGTAAGTGATGTAATGTCCTTTTATTTAGACAATCAATTACAAGAAACATTTACTACTTTAGCTAGACAAACTAATAACTTGTACGAATTAGCTTATATGTTTGGGTATAAACCAAAAACAACCGGTGCTGCTCAAGCTACTATAGAGTTATTTCAACAAGTCCCATCAAAATTAGTAGGTAATGATTATGTTCCTGATTTTGATTATACTTTAACAATAGGAGAAAATTCAACAGTTAACTCTTCAACTAACCCATCAGCTACTTTCTTAATGGAAGACAAATGTGATTTTAGTTTTTCGAGTTCTTTAGACCCAACTGAAATCTCAGTATACCAAATAGCAGGAGATAATCCTTCATATTTTCTTTTAAAAAAATCAAGAAATGCAATATCTGCGGTTATTAATACTCAAACTTTTTCATTTGGATCTCCTCAACAATTTCAAACTATTGATATTGCTGCTAATAATATTATAAAAATATTAGACATAATAGATTCAGATGGTAATGTATGGTATGAAGTAGATTATTTAGGACAAGAAATGGTTTATGATAGTATTAAAAATACAAACCCAAATGATCCTAATAATATAGTAGATGCTGGAGATGTACCTTATATTTTACAATTAAAAAAAGTACAAAGACGTTTTGCTACAAGACTTACATCTGCCAATAATTTACAAATTCAATTTGGAGCAGGTAATCCCGAAGATACAGATGAATTAATAACACCTAACCCAAATAATGTAGGTATAGGTTTACCTTTTAAACAAGACAAACTTACAACGGCATACTCACCTACAAACTTTTTATTTACCAATACTTATGGTATATCACCTTCAAGTACTACTTTAACCGTAAGATATTTAACTGGTGGTGGAGTTGAATCAAATCTCCCAAGTGGAAATTTAACAGGTATTAATGCCTCTAATACTATTTTTAACCAATCTAGTTTAAATTCTACCACATCTAACTATGTGTTTGGCACTTTAGCTTGTAATAATATAGATGCCGCTGATGGAGGTCAAGCAGGAGATACTATTGAAGAAATTAGACAAAACACATTAATGCAAATAGCTGCTCAACAGAGAACAGTTACATTAGATGATTATAAAGTAAGAGCAATGAGTATGCCTTCAGAATATGGTTCGGTAGCAAAACTATATGTTGAAAAACCAACACTGGGTTCTTCATCATCAACTTCCGAAACTTTATGTATGTATATGTTATCACAAAATTCTTTAGGACAATTTTCTACTCCAACAAATACCTTAAAGAAAAATTTAAGAACATACTTATCACAATATAAAATGATTGGTGATAGTATTGAAATAAAAAATGCCTATATTATTAACATAGCTATTGATTTTGAAGTAGTAGTGTTACCCAATTTTATAAATAGTCAAGTAATATTATCATGTATTAATTCTCTACGAGAATATTTTGCAAGAGATAATTGGCAAATTAATGAACCTATATTAGTTCAAGATTTATTTGTAATGTTAGATAAAATAGAAGGAGTTCAAACTGTAAAAGATATTTTATTTAGTAATAAAAAAGGAACGGCTTCAGGATATTCTCAATATGCTTATGATATAGAAGCAGCTACTTTAAATAAAGTAATATACCCCAGTTTAGATCCTAGTATATTTGAAATAAAATACCCAAATAATGATATTAAGGGTAGAGTAGTACCATTATAAAAATTAAAAATATGCCAACTTCAATCCCCGTAAGAAACCCAGGACCAGCTTATCGTTATAGTTTAAAAGATAAATTAAATCAAACAAATTATGATGTAACCAACCCATTACCTAATGGAGGTCCTACTAGTTTTCCACAATATAATCATAAACACCAATACTGTCTCTTATACACATCTCCGAGCCCACGAGACAGGCAGAAATCTCGTATGCCGTCTTCTGCTTGAAAAA
>ENA-OSIY01001378-OSIY01001378.1-marine-metagenome-genome-assembly--contig:-NODE-1378-length-13052-cov-5.828285_pt1 | contig 13052 bp, 13 predicted proteins | sample MGYA00237884_ERZ534233 | MGnify/ENA primary metagenome ERZ534233 (study PRJEB26412, sample SAMN06343840) | marine metagenome | isolation source: estuarine water | place: USA: Columbia River Estuary... | reverse complement strand
ACACACTAGGAGTCACAAATGAAAGCCCACAATATTTTGGAGACCATTGGCCATACGCCACACATTCGCATCAATCGTTTGTTTGGGGACCAGCATCAGGTGTGGATCAAATCCGAGCGCAGTAATCCTGGCGGATCAATCAAAGACCAAGCCTCTATTGATTATTGCAATTCACATGGATTAGCTATGGTGATGACCGGTGTTAGACATTTCAAGCATTAATAAATATTTGTATTTTTATATCAATCATAATATTCATATTTTTATTATTTTTCGTTATTGTTAAGGTGAAATATGGAATCAGATATTAAATTAGTAGATCTACGCGCACAGTCTCTAAGAGTAGTAAAGGAATGTATTAAGATTGCAGAATCTCTTGGCGCTACATCTTTTCGTTTTTATGTTAATCCAACATACATTCGCAATGGTCTAATAGTCACTAGCATTGTAAAGCTAATTGGCGAAGCTCCTCCTGATACTCAGTATCTAATTGACCTTGCTGGTCTAAAGAATCTTAAGGCTACTGTTGACTTTGCCAAGAAGGTTCTTATTGACGATGGTGAAGCAAACGTAGAAGAGCGTGAAGAGCTTTTTGTTCCAGTTGTTCCTAGGGCTACTGAAGAGTCAGAGAAGGAACAGGATTCAACACCTATGCCGACACAGACGCCTGCTCCTAAGAAGCGTGGTCGTAAGAAGGTTGCGGTAGAAAGTGACGAGTCTTCTGAAGCTGATGACCTAGAAACTGAGGAGTCTGAATAATGCCTGGTTTAACTTACGGTGAAAAAGTTAATGCGGAAATGCTGACTTACCATCACAACGAATATTTTTCACTGGCAGAACTTCCATTTATTACAAATGGTGCTGGAGATGGTAGTCAAGCGACTATAATTAATTGCAGTAGTCTTAGTGCTTCTCAGGGTCGCTCAAAGAGCATAAGAATCCAAGCTATTGATAGTGGCAACCAAGCCTTTGTCCTTAATCTTTGGTTTGGCTCTACTATACCTGAAATTGAACAAGCAATACTTACTGGTGCTCCTGCTCAGATACTTGACTTTGGTTATGGCGCTGACATGACATTCCCAATTGGAACAGAATACTTTGCTATTGATTATAATGCTGCTTTGACTGGAGCATCATTAGCACCTGAGACATTTATGATGTCAATTACAATCGTCTAACTTAAAGTAGACAAAAGAAAACCCCCAGTCATTGATTTGGCTGGGGGTTTTTTACTTTTATTTAGCCTATTTGTTTTCTAGCTTTTCAACCCTTGCAGTTAGATCAAATAACTTGCTATTCATGTCTTTTTGTTCTTGTTCCAGGACTGCTTTAAGAGCTCCTACTTGACGTAGCTTAGGAATACTTTCAATAATCTTTTGAAGATCATTGATACGTTTTTCAATAGCACCAATTCTTTCTAGAATATAGTTATTATCAATAGCCATTTATTCCTCCACTTTATCTTGTTTAGTTTTTGTATCTGTGCCTTGTGTTCTATCTATAACATTAGCACCCATATATAATCCTACAAGCCCTACAAAAGCTGCAGTGAATACATCATCGCTCATTAGCTGAGGAATCATATACAAACCAGTAGCTTGACCTACTGGACTCATAAGATACAAGAATGTTAACGTATGTAAGGCCCAGTACACTAAACCAAGTTTACGGCTAATATAGCTACTCTTGTCCCCAAGAAAAGCTCCACTAAATCTTTTGAAGAGTATAGCGGAAAGATTAAACATTACTTCTTGCCTAGGTAACGCACAAATCCCACAAGCTTAGCTTCGTCAAGATTGCGCGAGCGGTGATAAACCCCACCACCTTCACGGCTACCAGCTTCATTAGTGTTACCTTCTACAGTACCAAACTTAGTAGCGCTAAGCATAACACCATCGCAAATACCAACATGGCCAGTATGTCCTTTGATAACCCCAGACTGCACTTTGGGAACTTTGACCGGATCACTGCATAAAACAAAAAGATCACCTGGTTCAATCTTGAACTTACCAGCTTTTACATCTGCTGGAAGAAAACGTACAAAGTCTCCACGGGTTTTATTGCGCGCCCAAAAGCCCATTATGGCTGCGCTTTGTTTCCCAGCAGGGTTAGCACCAGGATAAGCCTGACCAAAGCACCAAGCTACGAATGCGGCGCACCAGGCACTACCCACAAGCCAAGCGCCAACGTACTTCTGGAATTCCTCAACACGAGGACCTCTATTACTATTAATAGGCACTTCACGGACGCCTACTTCCTTTAAAGCAATATCTACAAGATTCTGATTCATAATGATCCTTTTTGAAACGCTAGGTCGGCTGTCCTGCCGGGAGTGTAGGCACTGCACAGGGTTGTTCAGTTCCCATAAATCTTAAAATAACATTAAATTTATGTTTATCAGAGTTAATTTTATGTTGCTGTGAAGTTAGTCCTCTGCCATCTGTTGCTCCAATCGATTTAAGATCGGAACTTCTCATTTTGCTATATCTCGTAGGCCAACTTCCATCCGGTCCTGGATCTGTCCATTCCGGTATATTATGATAATACCAGGCAGCATTCTCTGCTGTTTGGTTTTGCCATCCATAAATGTTTCTTCCGTTACTATCCTGAACTCTTGCCATGTAAGTTCCAGTATTTGAATACCAACCTGGAACAGTTGTTCCACCATTTCCTTCTATTGAGTAGAAGACAAAATTTTTCCCATTTGCTTCAAAGTCAATAACACCTCCACTTGTTGAAGCTAGACTTCTGACCATAGCAATATGGCTAAGACTTAAGGCTCCGCCTTTGCCATATAAACCATTATAGTACTTTAATGCCAGGTCTGATGTTAGTTGCGATGGGTCAGTGATTTCTCTGTTCATAACACGAAGACATTGTACAAAGTCAGGGCTTCCAGGTTTAGGTTTATTGTCCATAAATAAGTATAAGTCTCCTTTCTGAAGATACTCTCTTCCATTAACTATATCTTGAACTGTAATCTGTTTCCATCTTTTATCTTTAAAAGATCCACTCCATATGCCACTACAACTTCCAAAATTTCCAGTACCTCTAACTGGAGAGGTAAAAGTAGGTTCGCCTTTAGTAACTGATAGATAGTCAGCCCAATAGTCGGATAAGGCAGTCTGGAAAAAAGCACACCACATACCTAAAGCAGGTGTTGGAGCCGGCCCAGTAAGATCATCGTTGCGTACTCCTCTTGCTCCAGTAAGAGCCTGAGATAGATTACTAGTAGAACTATTCATTACAGTAGAAACTAATGTAATTGGAGGAGTATTGGGTGGCAATTCTAGGGCATCATCTGGATACTGTCCACTTTCATTTGGATTTGATTTTGATAGACACTCCATATATATGGGCACTGATGTTATCTCATTCTCGGTTAGATTGTTATTAGTAGGATCACTTTCATCTTCAGGCAAATGATATCTCATTCTGAATATAAACCTGAAAGATCCAGGATATGGAGAACTTATATACTCTTGTTTTTCTGCCTTAACAGTTCCACCTTTATTTCTTAGTGAACCAATTTTCTGACCTTTTGTACCTGCGCCAACAAGAGTAAAATATCCACTTCTAACATATCCAGGGGCTAAGTCATAAAATCTAGTAAATTCATATCGATCCGTAGAGATATAGTTTGTCGCCCAAGGATTGCTTGTTGCTTCTGAGTCTACTTTAAGACTGTAAAGTCTGTGAGTTATGCTTGATCCATCTTCTCCGTTAATATAAAGCCCCGATTCTAAAGGATTAAATCCATAAGGAGCATATACATAAAATGAAAAAGCAATACCAGTATTGTCTACTGTTTGTGTAGCACGTTTTACAAGAACAGAAAAAGTATCCTCTTCTTCGAAGATAAAGGGATCTATAAATGTACCATCTGTAGGTTGTTCCATATCTCCCCTTATACGTTTCCTTTTAATCGCTTTTCTGCATAGAGTCTTCTAGTGTTAGCCCCGCCGCTATTGACCATACTTATATCTCTTAGTATTGGTTCTATATTCTTTACATTTACCTTTCTATAGTAGTAGTACCAGTACGGAACTGCTGTGGTTGGCAGACTTCCTCCGTCACCTGGATTAATTCCTGCTCCAGTTTCAAGATCTACAAATCTGAAACCTTCAGGGGACTTAAAACTTAAATCTTCCCATGGTCCAAAAACGCCAGTTCGCCGACTAAGTGTTGTGTCATGATTGAATTTTTCATCTGGGCCAAGAAATATTTCACCTATTTCTACTAGTTTTTTATAGTCCGCTTGAGTTAATTGTACATTTACAATAGCCATATAACTCCTTTAAGCTCTAGGAATTCCAATCTGACAAGCACCAGGCTTACTTCCATCCATATTACCAATATATGTAACAAAGGCTACGCAATTATTATTATCTTCGACACCAGTATGTAAAGATCTTGTAAATTTACAAAACATAGACCCTCCATTAGCGCTTTGATTCATATTAGTATTTCCTTCTATTGTCTCATAGCATGTTGGAATCCCAACAGTACCTCCTAAGACTGTATATGTTAATACTGAATTTTGAACAGTTTTTGCAGTTCCTGTGTTAACACCGGGAGACTCCTTATAAGTATTAGGTCCAACGGAATTAACTTGTAGTCTAAAGTTTGCTACTGCATGAAAATCATATTCAGCTAACTTATAATTTGCACCTCTGCTTGTTGCTCCGCCTAAATAGCTAAATCCTGCTTCTGTACCAAATTCTTTTGGTACTAGAATGTCACCTTGAGCATATCCACTTCCTCTAAAGTTCTTAATATAAGACCAAGGACTTAATGGGACATAATATTTATTTCCCCATTCTGGATAACTAGAGTTTATTAAGGGATTTTGCTGAGGCGTAGGAAGAATATGTCCATATGTTCTTGATTGTCCACTATCTTCACCATTTGGACCTAAGAAGTTATTACCTTTTGGGCCAAACAAAGGCCTTGCTCTATCAAGATATTTCCATGGTCTAACCATGTCTGTTCTGATTACATAAGGGAAAATAGCATGGTTAAGTTTTTCCTTCCAAGGTTCCACTGTTAACTCAAGTATTAAGGCTTCACCATTGAATGCTGCTCTTTTTGCCGGATCTTCATGATGCATTTTAATAAGAAGTTTATGTGCTCCTGTTACAAATCCTGTATGTTGACAATTCGCACCGCCTGCCGCTATTTTGCTTGCTTGAGTTGATGCCACAGTAGGAGTGCTATTAGTCCAAATAGCTATATCACCTGGTGATAGATGGTAAGGTTGCATTGGACTTAATGAAAACGGATCTGTCATTTTTGAACCGTCAGGCATTATTTGTTCTTTCATTAGAACATCCTCTGGAAAATAAAAAGCCCATCGATGGTCTTTGCTGCCCCCATTTCCAAAATTACCTGGGCCTATCGCCGTGTAGATGCCACTAGTACTTCCCCAGTTAGCCTTACTGCTTACATGTACATTAATGTTTCCAGACGTTCCTATTGGAGGACTATAAAAATCTGGAATACCATCTGCGAGTAACTTTTCTTTTACTTCCTGAATTCGATTCCAATAACTCCATAAATAATATGATACAGTATCTCCACACCAGTATCTGTACCCAAAACAAAGTCTATTTATTTCTGGTTTCCAAAGAGCGCCCTTTGCTGCTGTAAGTAAATTCTCATTAACGCTACTAGGAATTCCAGTATTGTTTGGATTATAAACATTTGTAGTCCATAATGCATCACCATAAAAACGACTAATTCTATCTATCCCTTGATAGTACATAAAGTCGCCGTTTTTTCCGGCTTTGCCTCTTATTGCAGCCGGAATACTATCAGGATTAGGTACTGCCCAATTCGGACCAAAACTCAAAGGAAAGGCTCCTCCATCTTTTAATGTTCTAGATATTCCAGCTATACCTCTATTACCATCAAGTCTTAGCTCGGATCCTTCATCGCAGATATACATTAAAGGTCTTCCGTTCCCTATATATTTAAACCCCATTACATCGTTAAAAAATATATCGAATGAATTGAATTGAGGACCATACTCTAGAGTAACAAGCTGAGGAAGATAACGCGAGGGTAAACAGTATTGATTTACTACCTTTTGACCACCTTTAACTTCTTCAATACTTTCAATTCTATGATTGAAAACATCTGAATTCTTAACATTTTTATGTGCACTTTCAAAGGCCCCAGGATACCAATTTGAACCATCCGTTTTTTTAATTGCCGGTAAGAATTGGAATGTATGTATAGGATCTCTTGGCATTTTATTTAATCTTATATACAGTTAATATAGCACTTGGAATAGCAGGTCGTTCTTGTCCAACCGTAGTATCCGCTGCTGCTGCAATAATATGAATATTGTGATCTGTTGTTGACCATACAAGTTGAACATAGTCGTTTGCTGCGGCCGTGAACATAAGATTCCATGCTGCTACAATCTTAGCTGCATTCTCATTGCCATTTAATGAAACTTTAGTATCACTCCTAGGGACATTAGCTGCTCCAGTTTCTCCATTTTTTCTTAGCCAAATATTTACTTCAGCATGTCCAGATCCAGATACTCTATCTAGTTGAGCTGAGAATTGAAGGTTATAAACTCCAGGATGTTCAAAAGTAATCTTTGTAGGTTGCGGTGTTGTCTGCGTATCATTCTCTACGCTAATACCATACTTTTCTTCTAATGTATTAAATCGCATTGCATATGCAGTGTTAGCGGCAGCAGCTGGCTGTTCAGCATCATCACTATAAACACAATAGATAGGACCAGTCGACACTACTATATTATTAGCAACATTTGGCCAACTAGATGTACTAGCAACCCAAGCACTTGGTCCACCTGCACTTGCGCTTGCAAAAATTGTTCCTGTTGTGTCAAAGATAGAAGGAGTATCACCCTTTATTGCATCATAGTTTGGATCAGTAATATAGATATATGAGTTGGTGACTCTACAGGCATAATTTGTATCACTAAGTCGAATTACTGCATTTGAATAACTTGTAAGATTACAATTATCTACAGATAGATCTATTTCATTATTTCCACCACCCATGTATAAACATACACTATCTATCTTACAGTTGGAGAAATTGACGTACCAAACATTCCCAAGTCCCTCCTCTAATACTTCTAGATTAGTAGCTCCATCGCCACCTATCCATGTACTTTTAATTATGCAATTATCAAAGATATATTTAGTTCCTTGAGCTCCAAGCAAGCTAAACATATACCAATCATCATCTCCACTATGATCTTTTGCATTGAAAAGACAATCTTTAAATAGAACTGCAAGACCCTCATAAGTAGAATTTGAAGTACTGCAGTAAAAAAACCTACCAGTAAATCCTGGGTCTATAGCTAAAAACTTACAGTTATCAAAGCTATATGTACTTGTAAGAGTATCGTTTCCAGCAAGGGTAATAATGTCTGAGGTACCACCTGACTTGGGGAAAAATATTATATTTTTAATATTGAACTCACCCAGACTTTGGTAAAACTCATGTCCTCCTTTAACAAATACTCCATAATTCTGAGAGACATCTGTTGTTGAATATGAGACATCATCCGTTGTACTAGCAATTTCAGTACCAACTACGGCTACTCCTGGTTTAAAAGTTAAGTCTTCTACGTACAAACCTGGCTTAACATAAACTACTTGTCTAGTATTATTAGCACTAGCTAAGGCTGCTGCATCATCAATAGCACTTTGTATACTTGTATAAGGAGCTTCGCCGGCCAATCCTACAACAAACTGTGTTCCACTGTAACCATAGATAGTAACAATACTATTGCTGTTATGGTCTGAAACTGTAAATGGTTTAGTGCTCATGCTACTCCTTAATCTCTAGATCCAAGTGTTGTTGCAAATGTTGAAATATAAAGATTACCAGCTGTAAGATTATTGACCTCTAGCACGGTATCACCTGAGCCTCCGTCTACACTACTTGTAACTGTAAAAAGTGGGTCATGCGTATATACAGTACCATATGTAATATGATTTACAACAGTTCCACTTGATCTGACTAAGAGAACTTCACAGCTTTGGACTTCATAATCGCTTACTCCTGAATACTCGCCTTGAATAATCAATTTAACTGTAGAATGATATTTATTTCCTGTCCATGCTGTTCCTGAGGTTGCTGTTACAATTTCAAGGCTGCCATTCGAATTGTTAAATGACTGAGAGTTTTGATAACCAGGAAAGTTTAATTTCCTATCACTATCAAACTGCCAAATATTCTCTCCTTGACTTCTATAGAAATTATATGACTCTCCAGTTATAAAAGTCAACCCGTCAGCAACAACTGTCATAGACCCTGCGCCGGGAGAATCTGGTGTAACAGAAGTTACTGTAAAAAGATCTCCTCCTGCGTACAATCGCACAGTATCACCAACAATAATATCTGCACCAGTTGCGTGAATGAACTGTGTATTACTTGTTCCGTTGGAGTTTGCGTAGATATTTACCTGATCTGGATTCTTTGATCTAATATTCACATCACCAGTTGCATCACTTACCTGTACTCCTGTTCTTTCTCCTCCAAGAAATAGATCTGCAGTAGAAGCATCTTGAGTCCCCCCAGCTCTAATATGAATATGATTAGGACCGGTTGGATCAACTATAAGATATTGATTATTCCCATAAAGATCATTATCTGGAACAAGTTCCATAGTTGAATAGCCAGCGTTATCACCGCTAGCAGTTCCACCGCCAATAATCTTGACACCATCAAAGCTTATATCCCCAGTGTAGGCTGAACTAGTATTCTGTGTATTATTAATGCTTACAGTTACAAGACCTGATACTAAGCTAGTAGGTCTATTTATCAAAGTACAATCTGTTAGATTAGCACTCATAAGGTCAAACTCGCTGAAGAAATATTCCTTAATAGGATCTTCACCCGGGTCACCTGTGTATAGTTGGCATTTATTTAAATCAATCTCCGTTCCAACTGAACCTTCTATAGATGTTTCAATAAACATATGCTGATCAACAGTTACTAGAGAAGAATTCTGTCCTAAGAAGAAACAACTTTGATTTTCACTATTAAAGAAATAAGATAAATACCCTAGACGACAATCCTCGACCCAAACATTGCAACCATTAATTTGCATATAAGCAGGACTTGTTGTTACATCTTGAAAATTAAAACATTTACAATCTTTAAACTTAAATACATTAGCCGCAACACCTTCAGGGTCTGTTGTGCTTGAGCTAAAAAGAAAACATTCATTGCTTACAAGCATAAAGTTACAACTATTAAGAGTTAAACTAAGGCGGCTAAACATATTTTCTGGAGGACATGCTATAGCTTGAAAAGCAGTAGTAGCCCCTATTTCTAGTTGTGAAATAGTACAATCTTTGAACTCAATAACCGAATTATAAATAATACTATTTACAGTTTGTGAAGTGTTATGAAGATTAATTATTGGCTTGTCTACGTTTGCTGACTCAAATCTTATAGAATTGTAAACAACAGAATGCGCTCGAACAACATCTCCCATTTCATCAACATTGTAGAAAATAATATGATTTCCTCTTATAATGGGTTCTGCTAAGTCAGGAATTATCCCATCAAGTGGTGTTGCAGTTTCTCCAACGCCTCCTTCTTCTAGCACTCTAGTAGCTGGTACTCCTAGGCTTAGGAGTGAAACGTTTGAGTATAAGAACAGATCTTCATTATATATACCTGGGCTAACAAAAACACACTGTTGTCCTGGCAAAAGACTAGCAGCCAGCATTGCTTCTGCAATAGTTTGATGAGTTCCTTTACCATCAGCTCTAACAACAAAGTCAAAGTATTTTATATTAAAATCAGATGTGCGTAAAACAGTCATGTTATCTCCCGTAAAGTATAATCCAAGAATCCAAAGTAGCTATCCACTTTAAGCTAACTGTTCCGTAGTTTGTATTTATAATAATAGATGGACTAGATCCAAGACCTATAACACTCTGACCAACTGCTGGATAGATACTAATGGGATTAGTTTCAGCGTTACCACTTATATCTCCAATAATAAGCTCTACTGGCGATGTCATATCGTCTGGCAAGGTAAGTTCGACTTCTCCGTCAGCATCAAATAGATATGTGTGCTTAGTTAGTGTTGAAACTGATTCATAATTCAAAACATAAAGAGCTTCTTCGGTGTCTAAAGTATTAACGTAAACAGTTTCTGTTCCAGCACTTAACACTGAATTACCATTGCTATCTTTAATATCGCCACCTGCAGGTAAGATTATATTTCCAAGACTGTTGAATTGCCATTCATTAGTTCCAACTAAGGGTTCATTAGTCTTTATAGAAACTTTTCCACCAGCAACACTACCATAATTTGATTCAATTATTACATCTCCCCCTGTGCCAGCAAAACTCTGACCACTTAAAATATGGACTGGGCCGCCATCTCCTACTCCATTGGCATTACCTCCATAAAGATTAACGTAGCCACCATTACCAGATCCTTCTGCTAATCCACCTTCAAGATTTACATATCCACCATTACCACTACCAGTTCCTTTTGCGTCACCGCCTTGAATATTTGCATATCCACCTTGTCCAGTCCCGTATGCAAAGCCTCCTCGGACTTTTATGTCACCTCCTTCGGCGCTTTCTGTGTCATCTGCAAGACCTAAGAAGTCTCCACAACCTCCCCAGATATAAACATCGCCGCCCTCGCCGGTTCCATATCCTTGTTGCCCTTGAATAACAATACGCTGAGCATTCGGATAAGTGCTATTTGCAGCTGGTCCAGTAATAATAGTTTCAACATTAGGGGTACCTAATTGTAGCGTATTTCCTTCTAGGATGTAATCGTAGTGATATCCAATAGTTTGTTTTGTAGGAAGAGTAACTTTTCCATCATTCCCAAATACCCAATCATAAGAGAGTTCATCTGTGGCATTATATGCGCGAATAGAAACTGTATTGTCTCTCAGATCACCCAGTTCATTGTCATTATTCGACACCCGAACATGAGCATTTTCTCCTCCTAAGAAGAGGATGCTGTTTGATGCATCTTGATCTCCTCCAGCACGAATGTGAATGTGTCCGCCAGTAGTGGGATCAATAACTAAATATTGGTCATGAATATATAGATCAAGATCTGGAACAAGTTCCATCGTACCAGAACCAGCAAGATCACCACTGGCTGTCCCTGCGCCAATAATTCTTACATTATCAAATGTAATTAATCCAGTATTTGCATTACCAGCAGTGCCACCGCCAGTATTAGTTGTGCTAAGAACAGCTTGATATCTAGTAGCTATTTGCGTATCTATATATTCCATCATCTTCAGGAAAGACTCATATATAGTAGCTGGTCTTACCTCTGTTGTGGCTAGGTTATTGGTTACTAGAAATAATGGACTCTTTAGTAGGTAATCGGCCCCGGCATAGGTATAGATAGTAGTACCATCTAATCCGTTTGCGCTATCGTTTATACTGCCATTTGTAGACAAATTAGAGGGTATAGCAAATGTCCATCTAGTATCAGATGTACGTACAGGAGATCTTTGGCCAGACGTAAAGATAGTTGAAAGTAAGTTGATTCTATTGCCAACAATTTCATAGGACTTTGCAATCTGACGAGTAAAGGTATTTGGATTTATAAAAATACCAACATCAACTGTTCCTACTGGAGTTATCTGCGCCATACTATTCTCCTAACTTTATTTTATAACTACCTAAGATAGGTGTTTTTGATGTGTTTGTTGTTTTAAGTTTAGCAATCAAAGACACTTCTTTGTTTTGTGTTGCAAAACCAGTTTGTCTAGGGAATTCAACATAAGCGTCTTTTATATCTACTTGATTATGTAATATTAAAATGTATTGAGTTGGGTCTACTGCCATAAGGTAAAAGTTTTCTTTCTCAAGATTTTTTAAAGTATGGCAACGCGTAAACTTTTTCTTTGCCCTTATCTTAAAGCCTCTATATGGATCAAGATTAAGATTAGTTCCTTCTATTAGATATTTTCCATTATATGGATATTTAGTATCTAGATTTCTTAGACTTTCGTTATCTAGAAAACTATCTCCTACGTCTGTATAGGATGTAATAGGAATCTTAACTTTAAACCATCCATTCTTTGTGAATTTATATGTTCTGTTTGTAGAGTTTAATCCTTCAAATATAACTCCGGAATCTCCTACATTAATCTCAGAATTAATTGTGCCATCAACATATACCCAAGTTATATAATATCCGTCTTTAGACTCAAGTAAATCTTCTGCAGAATTTTTTGATACATAATTGCCAAAAAGATTAATTGAATCAAGAGAATTTATAGTTGGACTTAAGACTTGATTTACATAATGATAGTTATATTCTTGCAAGAACCCATAAGACCCAAGTGATGTTAGTATTTCTGAGCTAGCTTTAGCGCTGTCTAAGGTATTAGGAACAATATAATTATTTGTTATATTGTTCTGATTTAGACTGAAGAAGTAAGGTGCTGATCCAGGAGGCTTGTTAAGAGGAGTAATCTCAGCAACTTGACCTAAGCAATAAGCTCCACTTACAATCTCAAAGTCCACAAGACCACCAGATCCGTTTACTTCTGACACTCTGATGTAAAGATCGTTATCAGGAGATTGGCTCCCAAGCTCATCTCCACGAAACATAAGAAGATCGCCTATTTCATAATTGGTGCCAGCTTCACTAACTGTAAAGTTAGGAAGCACATCCGAGTAGTAACCTGTTTCATCGCCAGGGTTAGATATTAAGAGACTTGAATAGTCAAATCCCAGCCTTGCATTAAGTCCACTGCTACCGCCAACTACATTGGCCGCTGCAGAATCTACAGACCCAGGAAGATTTTTTGCAACAATATAATAATGAATTGCTGTCTCATCGTCTTCAAAGTCACAAACCTCTATTGCAAACTTAGAGGCTTGTACCTGCTCTCCGACAGATCTGAATTTACCTTCTGTCTTATATCCATCTGTAGAAACTTTTATAGCAAGTCGTTTAATATGGAAAATATATCTATACTTTCCACTATCATATTCTTGGGATCACGTTTACGTCGCCGTAGTAGGCGACTACACATTCACAGGAGCCACGG
>ENA-OSIY01001377-OSIY01001377.1-marine-metagenome-genome-assembly--contig:-NODE-1377-length-13057-cov-3.637288_pt1 | contig 13057 bp, 20 predicted proteins | sample MGYA00237884_ERZ534233 | MGnify/ENA primary metagenome ERZ534233 (study PRJEB26412, sample SAMN06343840) | marine metagenome | isolation source: estuarine water | place: USA: Columbia River Estuary... | reverse complement strand
CAGCGTCAGATGTGTATAAGAGACAGGCTTGACACTAATGTAGTCTGGCAAGGTGGCAGCTTTACAGTAACAGCTGGGAACGCCAACGTAATCGTAAGATTGGACACTCCTGGCACAATTTCGCTTGATGACTATAGCAATAACCCATTCCCTTAACTTTTGAGTTAATCTTTCAAATTTCCCCGAGCTATAATTCTTTTTCTGAGTAAACAATTGCTTAGCTAACTGCTGGGTAATTGTACTTGCCCCTCCTTTAGAACCAAAATTAAGAACTGCTCTGAATGTACTCTTAAAATCTATCCCTGAATGTTCTAAATATCTAACATCTTCTTCGTCTTCGTTGTTTGGAAAGTAATTACTTGGAACTAGAACTTTTTTCAATTTACAATGAAATGTTCTGGTTGGAATTTGAGAAAATGCCCTTGAATCAATTTTAGTTCCAACAATTGAAGAAAATGGATATGAAAATCTTTGGGGAATTATTTCAGTAACTTTATTTAAAGCTTTTAAATCATCCGTACTTGTTTTGACATTTGTAGTATCAATGTCAAATACTATCTTAACTGTTTCCATTAACCTTGACCTCTATTTAGTTTCAAGTAATTCTTACTAGTCTTGAGCTTAGAGCTCCGTTTTTTAGAGTGAGTGCCAGGCCTTCTGACCTTGCCTTTGTTCTTGTATAAAGATACAACCTTAATCGCCTTTGCCATTACTTTATTTCGGTAGCTGTTACTAAAGTTGAAGCTGTAGATGGATAGTTTGCAGTAGATGCATAGGTTTCTATTGTTACTCTAGTAACATCATCAGTTGCCCACATTATCTGATAAAAATCACCTGCTGTTATGTCAAGTAGAAAGTTCCATCCTATAATCACATGAGCTTCATCACCTACTCCTGCTGATTTCCTTGCAGGTATAGCAACTAACCCTGTGCTGCCTATTACATCTATATTATTTTTTGCAAGCCATATCCATATATCAAGGGGAGTATTAGCTATGCTTTGAAACTGCGTAGAGAACTGAAGATTATAGATACCTGTACTACCAAAGGTGATTCTGCTGATAGTTCCACTTCCATCATCTTCAACAGTAACTCCGTTTGACAAGTCCAAAGTTTCAAAAGCCATCGCTGCACCTATATTATTAGTTACTGCGGCCTGACTTGCATAAGAAAAGTACTGACCATATTGAGCTGCTACTACTGGAGCTGCAGCATAGCTATCAATGATAGCCTGAATAGCTGCAAGCACTGCGGATGATGATCCTGTTGGAGTAGTGAAGTCGGTATATGCTACGCTCCACTGTTGGCGAAAGGCATTGTTCTCTACTCGATGAGCAGTGAAGATGATGTACTCGCCTTGCAACTCTACTGAGCAATAGCATTTCTTGTAATAATAACTACGCAAGCCATCATTCAATTCTACTTCCGTAGCACTATAATCAGCTAAATAATAGCTCATCTTAGATACCTAAAGCTCCAATAACTAATCCATAAACATTTGATAAATCTAATGCAACTCCATTAGTGATATCAAAATATTCTCCTGCTGCAAAAGATACTTGTATATTCTGATATGATAATTCAAATAATTCTGTATTTCCTGAACTTTGATTTACAAGTAATGTTAAAGCAACTGCATCAGATGGAAAGATATAAGAATAGAAAGTAGTACTATCTCCTAAAGATGTATCAGGATTATAATTATCTACTACTTCAAAAGCAAAGTTTAAAAATCCGTTTACTACTATTGCTGAAAAGTTCTGTGCTCCTTTCGCATAAATTTGAGATGCTGGCATTGTGTTTTGTTTTTTAATTATTATCTTGTTTGTATGTGTGTTCTAATAAGAGCATGTACTCCCATAGCGTTATCTTATTACAATTTACTCCATACCTCTGATTCAGTATGGTCCTTTGGATGAAGCCACTCTCCGCATTCTTAGCCATCACATATCCTGCAGCTTCATCAATTGATGCCCTGCTACCTTGTCTATCACTGATAAACATATCTGCAAATCTTGCTCTGATAGCGTCGGCAAGGGCACTATATCCTTTAGCTGCATCACTATAAAAAAATCGTTGACATCTCCTGCCTCCTTCCAGCGTTTAATCTTATCCTTAGCATACTCAGGATCATAACTGTATGGACTCTCATTCTTATCAAAGAAAGCTACCGATGCAAACTTATAGATGAGGTCCGTTGTAGGTAGTACGAAGTCTAATCTCTCCTTCAACATACCTACTATCTTCCAAAGCTCACTCACTTTGATTTGCTTAGGATCATTGACTATCTCATCAAACCTCTCGATGAACATCTGAAGGTGCTCCTTCTGTAATCTCATGTTCCACTCCTCGTACACCTGGAGAGCTGTCAGTCCTCTTGATGAGAAGGTATTGAAGTAATCCTTGATGCGATAGTATTGAACTCCGTTACTTACGAAGGCTTCCTCTATCACATGCCCCTCATCGAGTTGCCATATAGTCTTACCAGTTATCTTACTTGATAACTTTGTCCATAAGTTGTTGATAGTAATCTTTAACTTCTTCAATAGCTGTTTCAGCTTTGCCATATCTTCTTATTCCGTTATATATCAATTGCCAATTATTCCACTTGTCTATCTTGAACTCATGCCCATCAGGATGCCTCCATCGATAAGCTCTACTCATACATGCACATCTGCCTCTTGCCTTATACCCTATACTCTTGAGATACTCATCAATTATAATCATCGATAAGTTTCTTTTGGATAATAGTATTCACTGCAGCCAGTGCACATATGTATAATATTGATTCCACGATTCCACGATGCCAGTTGCTCCAGTCAATCTGAGTTAATAAAAATGGCCATGAATGGATTGATGCCATGCAAGTAACGCATCCTGCTATCGGCATCCATAACTTCCCTACATACTCCTCACCCCATTCGCTAAACTTCTCAAATATCATTCCTTCCTCAAAGGCTAATCTCAATCCTACTATGTAGAGTGAATTGAAAAGTAAAAAGATTAATACATCAGTCATCAGTCAGTTATGTTTACAGTTGTTCTAAAGGTAAGCGTAGCACATGTGTACTCGATGTCATCTACTGTCCAGCTCACAACATCTCCATTAGCATCATTGATAGTCAAAGTATAGAAGCTAAACTGATTGAACATGCCTGCAGTAGCCTGCCATTGATAGACAAGCAATCCACCTAATGCATCAGTGCTAGATGTGCCTTGCTCCCAAATTACCCCTGATGTGTTATCAGCGTAAAATGCAGTGTAGTTCCCATCAGCTAAACCTAAGTCAAGTCTGAAGTTCTCATCTCCGCATTGAGTTAGCTGAATGAATTGACATTCGTTGCATAGCGTTGGTGTAACCTCAGACTCAAATACTGTTCCATAAGTATAGTCTTCAGTAGTTAAGATGAAATAGTAAGGAATCACTGGTAAACCTAACAATAGCATATCAGTATAAGTGATGGTAACTGTCGTATCAGTGCCTCCATTCCATACACCTGGTCCATTAAGTGTATAAGAAAATGTACCTGTATAACCGCTTAGAATAGCAATGTACTCATCTAACACTTGAACTAATGTACCTGGAGTGAATCCTCCTGCTCCACCACTTGCGAACTGATTATTTGATGTGTAAATACTTCCTTCATTATAAAAAGGAGTATTACCCATGTCATTTCCTTTGATTATTAAAGTTCCGATTGTTGTTGCCATATTGCAAATATACTAATTAAAGAAGCGAATCCAATCACGATGGAAAGTATTACAATAATATCTAAAGCAGTCCAATAAATCGGCCTTCCTTAAGTCAGTCCGCCTATCCTTAATGATATCTCCATCCCCATCTACCTCCACATACTTCAAGTCTTTAATCAGCCACTCACACGAAGGATCAATCTTGACGCAATAGTTCTGAAGCAGACTGTTGACCAGGACTCTCGTATCTCGGATGGATGGATTCACTGATGGCTGCTTCATCTGAGCTCTGCCTAACCTAAGCTTTGTCTGCACAACATCGTAATAGCCTAAGTTGCCCTGAGTCAAGGCTGACCTGTTGGCTCCAGTGCTATCACCAGTAATGATGAAGGATGCCTTTGGGAATGCTACGATGATATGATCACACAGTTGATAGATGTCTGAGTTCTTAAGATAGAACTCCTTCACCACATTGATGCATCCATTGATCTGTTGCACCGCTATGCATGTTATAGGATCAACATTGAAGTCAAAGGATAGGTATAAGTGATGACTTGAATCATACTCCACAGGCTCAATATGCTTAACATCAAAAGCATAAGAGAATGGATTATTGGTAACATCCACATCCTCTGCCAGTATCTCACATCGGAAGGTAAGCTCATCCAACTGCTCACGCAAGTGATCCACTTCCGAAGGATCAATATGAGGATTATCATAGGTGCTTAGGTTAAAGGAGCTCCAGCTCTCATCTTCTTTGTTGAATAACTCCTTGAAGTAAGTTTGCCCAAACTTAGGAGTAGATAGAATCCATGCATCTCCCTTATAGTCCAACAGTGTAGCTCTGATAGTCTGATTCCATGCCTCCCTAAACTTCTTAGCCTTCTCAGCTTCATCGATAACTACTCTTGCATACTTCCTACCTCTACCACTATCAGGCTCATCCATACTCCAAAAGTCAATCACTCCTCCAGTAATCAATCGCATCTGCTTAGTCTGCTCGTTCTTGGTAGCTATGACATCATTCAGAGCTGTCTTAAGCTCTATCCATACATCATTCAAGTCCTTATATGTCGGTGCATAGTAAGCACATGGCTTACCATCAAGAGCTATCTGAGGTAGCAGCTCATTAACAGCTAAGGTAGTCTTACCCCATCGCCTTCCAATCTTAAGTACATTGTACCTGGATGAGTCAGCAAGGACCTTAGTCTGACCTGTGTGAAGCTCTTTAAGTTTGATGACTATCTCACTCACGCACTATCTTTATAATAAGTTCGTTATCAGTAGTCTTAATCTCTTGACTGCTCATCTTAGGGTATATGTAACCTATCATATCATTGACTGCCTTAAGCCTATCCTTTGGAGGCAAAGCATTCATATCAGCAGCGAACTTATACAGGTCGTACTCATCAAGGTAATCCTTGAACACATCCTTAATCCAGTTCTTATCATTTATTGCCATGCTACAAAGATACTACACTCTTACTCGTTTCTTACGATACTGATAAAAGTACATGTAATCATCAATGAAGCAGTCATCCTTGATAAGTCCTGACTCAGCTAATCGGATGCTGTAATCCCTATCGCTATAAGTTGCCCAATCTTTAAAGCCTATCTCCTTAGCAATATCAGTCATGACAGGATTCAGATGATTCAATGGCCGATGATAGATGTAGCAATCATTAGACCTGATAATCTTATCAATGTACTTTTGTCCAGCACGATGGATAAACTCAATAGGCTTCTCATTGTCAGATGTGATGATACCCCTAAAGCCTACTCCATAAGGCTGATACTTGAGCTCATCCATGATGCGTGATACATAGAAGGCCGGCACTAAGTCATCATCATCAATGAAGCTGATGTAAGTACTCTTGCACTCATCCAATGCTAACTGCCGCTTAGCTCCTATGTTAGCAATTGAATCAGGGTAAACCTTAACCTCAATGTGAATGTTAAGCTGAGCATTAAGTCGAGCCATCAACCTAGCAAGTAACATCTCACGACCTGGAATAGTTAGCACTACAATGGACCATAGTTTTTTCATAGTGGGAATTTTAGTCTAGCACGATTATAATAAGTTATCTCACCTTGCTTATAGACAATATGATTATTCTCTTGTTTATATGTTTCATCAAACTTAGCCTTGCCGATTGAGAAGTGCCGATGCTCTATGAAGATATCCGTTGCATTGTAATACATCTTATGCTTCATGGCTGTGCCTCTTAAGTCATCATCAGCAAACATAGACTTATATTCAGGATGATAGATGTAACCTAACTTAGCATAAGCTTCTCGATTCATAATGGGTATGGTAAGCTTCTTGGAAGTGATGCCATCATAGACCTGTAAGATAGCTGGTCCATCTATCATCTCCAACTTATGAAGCATCCGACTATCCCACATCTCACAGCTAAACATATCATCAGACACCAGGATGATGAGCTCACCAGCACAAAGCTTAGCCGCTTCATTAGTTGCCTCAACCATGTTAGTAGTAGGCAGCAGCACTAAGATAGCACCTGAGTCAATGAATGTCTGATTGTAATCGCCTAGCATCTTCTCGGAATGAGATAAGCTTACTATCCACTCAATCTCATGATCTCCTGAAGATGTTGCCATCCAGTGATCCAAACACTTCCGAGCCTGGACAGGTCTGCCCAAACTCGGATGAATGATTGAAATAAGCATTTTAAAGCGTTTTAAGCAATAACTTATTAAAAAGGTAAGTCAGTACCATTCGTTGCTCCAAAGTTATCTGAAGAGCCTGTATTGACGCTGGGCATAGCTTCCTTAGCCTTTATGTTCAGGTATGTTTCACCTGCCTTAGTCTTTGCAACCCATGCTGATAGCATTAGTTCCACACCATTTACTTTCAACTTCCCTGTGTAGTCAGGATGTTGTTCAGTTGTTTTCTTGCTGTTCTTGAACAGACTTCCTTGCAATTCTTTTAATTCGTAAGCCATAATAGTTTTTTTTAAAGTTAATAATAATTATTTAAAGATGATGAATTTGATGAGGATTTATTTACTGATTATTAGTTACTTATCTCTTTTTGTGATGATAAATCTGTCAAATAAGTATAAAAGAGAGTATAAAGAAGAGAGTATGCCCTATTAAATACTAATTTTTTTGAGCTTTTTTTTGCCGACTTCCTCATTTTCTTTAGAGTATCAATGAGTTATGCATACGCATAAAATATGATATCCTCATTATTTTTTAGGATTAATGATGAATTGAGCTCCATTGCTAGTTGCTTTTGTAAAGTATTCCAAGTTCCAATAGTTGCAATACTCCTTAATCCAATTACTAATCTTCCGATTTGTAACTTTAATTGAATCATGATCGATAGACCTAAAGTCATTACATAACTGTCCAAGCTCATGATATTGGTCATGTCCATATTCTCTAAGTTTAAACCACTCAATAAAGTTCTCAGGCACTGCGTTCTTCAGTTTCTTAAGGCTTAAGTTCTTGTTGACTGGCTTAGCCACTCCATGCAGGAGGTACTGCTGCACGCACCACATCATAAAGTTATCAAATAGATTCCACTCTTCAGGACTCCAGTCATCATATAAGTTATGGCCAAACTCATCACGAGGGGAATAGTCAGGCTTATAGTATTGCTTAAGTTCTACCTCAATGCGTCTTCGTTCATGGGATGCTCCAGTGCCCTGTATAACATAGTTAGAGGTTATAAGAAGCTTAGGCGATTCTTCGTATGGTATATAGAAGGAATCCTTATTCTTCTTCTCTACCTCTATGCCTTCAGTGATCATTGAGAATTGTTTTTCGAAGTCAAAGTAACGCATCACATCTTCGAGTGCTATGATTTGCGTAGATAGAGTAACACGCTGCCAAAGGAAAGACTTTGAGGAGTTAAAGGACTTGCCATCCATAGTAACCATGTTCTTAATTTTGGATAGGCCTTTAAGGAACACTCCTTTACCAACACCACCTTCAGGATTATCGGAGATGACTTCATCAGTAAGGATGACAGCTCTAGGATTAGCAGGATCTTTAAAGTTGTGGAGGATATAACCAATAGTTCTGCACATGTGAAAGAAGCGTTCTTCGAGTGCTGGCTTAGCTTCATCAGGTAATGTTTGAAACTTATTAGTACTTACACCTGTTATAATATTCCAAATAAATAAGGCAAACTCTGAGCTTCCAAAGGTGTCGGTATTTCCGATAAGTTTAAAATCTCTATTAATGATTTGATCCTGCCAAATAAATCCACCCACTTTATCATTGGCCTCGATGCATCTTACTCCTTGAGCATCTATCTCTATCCATGTGTTTTGGTAGAAGAAGTAAGCTGTATCACGCTTATCACGAAGCCAATTGATTTCTTGAGGCTTAATCCATTCAAGCATATCATCCTTGAGATACTCTTTATTAAGCTTCTTCATGATTTGCGATTTAACATAATCATCGCAGTTCTGTTCATTAGCTTTGAAGTACTCACGCAGATAACCTTTGATTTGAGCTAACGATATTTCGGAGATGTGGCACTTGTTATCTTTTATCATTATCCAATCCTTCTCATTAATCATGTACCTGAAAATCTTATTATCAGTGTACCACTTAGTAAGGATGTCGTTATCAATTAGGACATGGCCAAGCTTATTCTTCTTCCAAAATAAGGAGGCATTAATTTTAGCCTGAGCTGCTTTGAGAGCTTCATCCCCTATGTCATTAGGTAGCTGATCATCCTTAGCAAGTGTATCAAGAATCTCATCATAAGAGTAGTTATGTCGAATAAGATTCTCTACTTTATTAACTATTGATGAGTCGGTAAATGATTTAGTCTTATGCTCTGCTGCATTAGCCTGGTAAGCTGACTGAATAGTCCTACTCACTTCTGATTCAGAGAAGCCATCTCCGATGAACTGGAGCATGTTAGCTAAGGCAAGTGATTCACCAATTCCGAATCTATTAAACTCACATGCTAAGATATAAGCTGCATTGTTACGATTACCTTGAGTGAACTCATGAGAGTGTTGCTTCAGTAGTCTTTCGATAATCTTATCATCTGAATTGACATAGTAAGGATTACGAGCCTGCTGCTTCTCATACTTAACTTCCTTTTTAGGTAGAAGCTTATAGAATATGGGAGCATCAGGATTAAGATATAGGTTAGGATCATAAGACAGGTAGCATCCTCTTGAGATGTTCTTGCATTTCTCATCAATGGTAGGCAGTCCGAAGTAATCGGATAGGGATAGGTAGTAATCGCCATGATCCTTTATGTTTTCAGGGATTCTTACCAGGACCTTTACACCTGTTCCTGTTGGAGAGATGAAGGCAGCATATATGAACTCCTTTTTGAGCATGATGCTATCAAATGATTCATCATCGAAGTCCAGGCATATAAGTCCTGAGTGTTTGATGCAGTCTTTATCGGTACGCTTTAGGAAAGTTCCTGACCAGCATATAAGAGGTAGAATCTTTTTAAGTTCTTTCTCCTGATCATCAGTAGGTAGATTGCGTAACTTATAAATTACATCGAGGTGCTTATTATGCTGTTCATCTTTGATACGATTAAGCATATCCTCCACAGTCATAGTCCAGCCATGCTCAACCTCGTAGTGAGTCTTATAAACACTTACCTCCATTGCCATCCTTCAGGTAAGTAGGTGCGAGTCTTAGTGCGTTGGATTGAAGCTAAGACATCAATTTGCGATGGCATTCCATTAATCTTACGACATCTCAGGAATGAGAATAGTAGTTCAAGATTTAGATTCATCATCAAGTAGATTTTGAGTTAAGAATTTAGTTTCATAATTAGTCCTTCTGATGCCATCTGTTGCCCTGATATAATCAGTTTCAAGCTTAGCAGTGTTGATGATTACTTGAGCAACATCAGAAATGGCTTTAGCCTTTTCGATTGTCATGTGTGTTTGCTCTTCATCTTTTAGGAGTTCGATTATCTCGAACAAATGATCACGCAGATCAGTGATTTTGTTTTTTGCCATTAAATTGTTTTTTTAGGTTTGATAAAGTTTTGATTGCACTCTTTAATTCAGCAGGGTAGCGATGTATTGTATTACGCTGCATATTCTCAGCTTTAGTAATGCATTCGAGATTGTTAAGCGTACAGTTAAGTGAATTGCGATCCTTGAATACAATGATATGATTTTTTGGAATAGGACCGTACTCTTCTTGATAAATTTTTACATGAAGAGCCATCCAGTTAGCTTTAGATAATCTGATGTATTTATATTTTGCTCCTGACTTATCAGTTCTGATGCTGATAGCACCATCATGTTTAGTGTTAGGAGGATTAGTACCTTTCTTAAACTGAGTAGGTATTAACTTCTCATAAGATTCAGCAGGCATATAGTCTTTAGGACTTTTGTCTTTATTCCAGGACATATGTCCTTTTTTAAAGCGATATGCTTTGCCCTGTTCAATCATCCTACCTCTGCCTGAGAGCTCCCAGTTGTCGAGATATTCTTTAGACTTCTTTAATTTTAGCTTAGCAGCTAATCGATAAACTTTATGGATAGGAAGATTAAGTTCATCCGCTAAATCCTGTGTAGGCATATCAGGATAAAGCATTATCATCAGATCATTTGTAAAATGGTTTATATTCCACCTTTCCATTATCCTTTTCTGATTTAAATACATTCTTACGATTCTTACCTGATACTTTATAGCTGACATGAATCCATGCTGGCGATGTATCAGTACCAAATTCCCATATCAGCTGATCAAAGGATAGATGCGAATAAATATACTCGAATAGCTGAGCATTGTTTACTCCATTAAAAGTTCCATCCAGGTCTAAGTCAAATGCTTCACCTCTCATGTGCTGAGAGCTTTGCGAGCTTCCTGAGATAGCATCATTAAGGCCTTTACTTCTAAATCCTGATACCACTGGTATCTTCACTAAGAACTTCTCACAGCACTTATCATAGATGTTAACAGCAAGAGAGTGTAGTGCAATTATCTGCTGTTGGTTAGGCTTATTGTCGATTCCAAGCCTGAGTGCTGTTGCTGACTTACAGCACTCTTCAAGTGTTAGGTACTTTCCGATTAACATAGTTATAGTTTAGTATAATAATGAGATAAATAAGTTCTTTGATGATGTATTAATTTATGACATGATATGCATATACACAATAAATTATCTTGAGTAGATTTACCTCCATTTTGTACCTCAATTATATGATGCATTTCAAAATGATTTGGATAAATATCTTTAGGTACTAAACATATTTCGCAATAATCTTTGCCAAATTTTTCCATTAAATTTTTATCATTTTTATCTCTTTTATTTACATCAATCTTTTTTTCTAATGGATACCAATTAGTACTATTGCAATATTTACAATAAGCAAAAAATTGCCATCTACCTTTAACACTTTCGCGATACTCATATAATAAAATAACATTACACTTTCTACATTCTAATTCCTTATGTATAGCCATAGTTATAGTCTAGGTTTTTTATGTTCATAGTATGCCAATGCTAAAAATATTAGCATCATAAACACTACGAATAGGTTAGTTATAATAAAAAGAGGATGCATGTTATTAATATTGAAGCTATATAAATTATTCTTGATAAATTTTCGTAACGGTTAACCTGTTTATACATCTTACCAAGAGCATACGAGTTAGCTACATTATATCTTGAAGCTCTTAATCGATTAGCCTGCCACTGGAAGTAATAAGCTAAAGCTACAATTATGAATGGGATTAGTGCTCTGATCATGGCTTACCTCCATACTTCCATGAGTAATGATTTGCTATAATTCCGCACAATAAGCCAAATGCTGCCGATTTCCAAAAGATATTACCTTGCTTCTTTTTGTTCAAGTTATCCTTAAGCTTATCCATTGCAATAGTCATATCCTTCTCGTTACTCTCGTACTCATTGATAAGATCATTCTTTGCCTTAATTGATGCATCATGCTTACCGATGATTTCATCCTTTTGTCCAATTACTAAATCCTTATAATCAAGATTTTTTTGCAATAAGCCTAATGCAGTCTTATCAGCATCCGAATTAATAAGGTCCTGGATCATGTAACCTACAAGCTTCTTGCTCATGATTACAGTGCTATCCTTTTCACTTACGATTTTTGTAGCGTTCTGAGAGAAACTCATTATACTGAGCAGTACTCCAGGTACTAACATTATTAGCTTTTTCATTTGATTTGATTTTAATGTATTTAACTTTTTGGATATTGTTTTTAATCATGTTATTCAATATTGTAATTGAATCCTGAGCTCTTACCAGTGCTATGCTGTCAAGTAAATTGTGCTTAGCGTTTTGAATAGTCTGCTGTTTTTGTGGAACATAATCATCATTGATGATTAATTTAGGCTCTCTGTTGCATTTAGTCAACATTAGCACAATGCCTAAGACAAGGAAGGCTGCTCCGATGTATAGCCATTTTCTCATTTTATTACAGCATTAATGTTTTCAAGAAATAGGATAGCCTGGATGATCTGCGTCTTATCGGCATAAGGCACTACTTCATATAGCTGGACATTAACTACCTTGTTATACTGGGCAGTTACTTTAGATACAGCTTCACGCTTATTCTTTAAGTACTTGCTTGTAGGCATGTCAATCACTCCAGTAGTATCAGACATAGTGAATGATGCAAATGGTGCAGCTAATGCGAGCTGTTGCACTTGTTCAAGATAGATTTTAGTGAGTTGCATCTTACTCATCTGTTCGTAGGACTGATCCTGTGCACTGGCCTTCATCCCGAAAGCGAGTAGCATAATTGTTAAGGTTTTTTTCATTTTATATTTTATTCCAATCGATTATAAATTGATCCCATGTGCGAGCTACTATGTAAACTCCTCCAGCTCTTTCAATATCATCTTTGATGCGTAGCTGATACTCACTTAGCTTATCAGTGCCATATTTAATTTCGATGGCCACAGTAACAGCAAAGAATTTACCTTGATGCTCTATTTTTTTAGTTGCCATTATATCAGCTATGCCTTTGCGAGTATTAGACTTACGAAACTTTTTAAGCTTAGTATCATAAATGCCTGTATTATTAATCCTATCAGCATAGTTACCAGTATATCTAATGAAAGCTTCGATAGACTTAGTTAGCTCATTAGCTCCTTTCTCTGTGAAAGGTCGAGTTGGAAAGAGGTCTTTACGAGCTTCGCAGTTCGGACTATCTTTGAACTTTGCTTCATGCATTGCTTGGGTAAGTTGGAGTAGAGTCATAAGTTGCTAAATTACTGATTATAAGGTTATGATTAAGCTCTTGTTGAGTTTTAACATATGACTTTCCTTGTGGAAATTCTACTATGTTTTCTTGATTGATAATATCATCATAAGATATCCATCCTCTGAATGTATATTTTGGAAACTCTCCAATCA
>ENA-OSIY01001376-OSIY01001376.1-marine-metagenome-genome-assembly--contig:-NODE-1376-length-13067-cov-8.843187_pt1 | contig 13067 bp, 7 predicted proteins | sample MGYA00237884_ERZ534233 | MGnify/ENA primary metagenome ERZ534233 (study PRJEB26412, sample SAMN06343840) | marine metagenome | isolation source: estuarine water | place: USA: Columbia River Estuary... | reverse complement strand
AATGATACGGCGACCACCGAGATCTACACCTCTCTATTCGTCGGCAGCGTCAGATGTGTATAAGAGACAGGAATACATCTTTCACGCTAATGGACGCTCTTCCGTCATTAATGTTTAATAGATTCAATAACCATATGACCTCTTTATAGCTATTATACATAGGAGTTGCCGAGAGTAGCAAAAGTCTCATATGCTTGACATTTTTAACCAATTTCATAAGTTCTGTCGCAACTTTTTTATCAGAATTATCATCTGTCATTCTAATGTTGTGAACCTCGTCAATAATTATAAGACGATTTTTAAATAATCTAGATAACTTCTTCTTCATTATTGACTCCTTACTTTTAGAAGACATATCGCTTTCTACTTCAGATTTCTTGCTTACATAATTAGCAAATTCTACATACCCTACAAAATGGTAGGAGCTATTTATTATTTGTTTAATCTGCGCAATCACTTTATCTCTTGGAATACCTTTCATATTCATTGGGTTAATTTCGCTTAAAAATTTATTTCCAATACAGGATCTTATATTCCATAGACCATCAACCAACTGTAATTTTCTCTCATCAAAGAGTTGGAGTTTAAAATTATCTTGTACGTTAGGAGATGCAACGACAATTATTCTTTGAGATATACCCAGTTGATTTAAATAATTTCGCATTTCTTCAGCAACACTTATTGCAGAGCATGTCTTTCCACTACCTAGCCCATGATAAAGTAGTAACCCGTTGTATGGAGTATTAAATGAGAGAAAGTTTCTAACAAACATTTGATGCGATGCCAACTCTACGTCTGCGTTGCACAACTTATCAGATATTTCGGCAATGAGCTTTCCAGATAGTTTGGTTTCTCCGGATAGTGGATTTTCATATTTAGTATCGTTAAATTCCTTTCGTTGAGCAATTTTTGTATTAAACAATGGATCATCTAATGATGGGTATAAAAACGAATAAGAATCATCGCTCATAAGTTCTTCCCTATTTTCTTCTTCAACTTTTAACAGAGTCTTATTATTTAATTGTATTGGATCGTTATCAGGAAGTTCATCCATAGTATACATTATGTGTATATTCTATATTCTCTTAACAATTTATTCACTCTTGTAAGAATTTCTATTTTTTCTAAATTATAGTGTCTTATTTTTTTTATAGCCTCTTCGTATGTAAACCAATCAATTGCGCTCACTTCTGTTTCTTGGAATGCTCCATAATTATTTGTATTATCATTCATTTTAGCAAGGTAGTAACAATGTTTGTATGATTTTTTATTAGAACCAGTAAATACCTCTTCGAATGGTAACAAGTTTTGAATTAAACACATGTCTTTTGCTGAATATCCGGTTTCTTCTTCAAACTCTCTTAGTGCGCAGGTAATGTCCTTCTCTTTGTAATTTCTTCTGCCTTTTGGAAACCCCCATTCAGGCTCTGTCCATGTAGTAGTTGATTCGCTAATTATTGATTGAATTGTGTGAGGTTGTTTTGTGGTGATTTTAAGCGAATTAAATTTTTCGAAGGAATTTCTTTCTTCGCCTCTGTATTGTATACCAATGTTATCTCTCCATAATTCTCTCCATAGTTTATCAAAATTACTATCGAGTAGTTTTTGTTTTTCGTTAATAGTCATCTCATCAACTATATTGTGTATATATTTTCTATCATGAAGAGGATACTTGCCTCTCATAAAATCTACAAACCCTAATGTATCTTTCCTGCATATTAAAAGATATTTTATTTCCCCTGTATCTTTGTTAATCTTATAAGCAATAGTCCCAATACTAGTGATTGGTTTTTTACAATTATGAAAAACGTGACCTGTTTTTCCACAATTATTACAAAAATTGTATGTAATAGCCATAAAGTTATATGTTATTGCCTTATTCTTTTTATATATATATTATTGTAATGACGTTAGACCCGAAAATTTGGGGACCACACTATTGGTTTGTCCTCCATACTATAGCCTTATCTTATCCAGAGACTCCCAATGAGGTGGCTAAGAAAAAGTTTTATGATTTTTATCAAAATCTTCCATTGTTTCTTCCAATAGAAGATATTGGTAATAATTTTAGTAAGTTTCTTGATAAATATCCAGTAACACCTTATTTAGAATCAAGACAGTCTTTGGTGAGGTGGACACATTTCATTCACAACAAAATTAACACAGCATTAAATATGCCAACGTTAAACCTCGAAGAAGCCCTCACTGCTTACTACGATCAATATAAACCAAAGGAGGTAAAAGATGTACAAGATCGCAGAAGAAGAGAGAAAATCGCATTTTCAGGAGTAATGGTAATATTATTTATTAGCGGTGTGTATTTTTATAATAGATGATAACAATTTCTTAACGTATATCAAATGAGGATTGAAATAGTTGTATTATTAATTACAGGGTTTTTTATAGCAAACGCATATCATGATGGAAAATATGTCGAAACGTTGAAATCATGGAAAAAGTATTATCAAATGGCTGGCATAGCTTTTGCAGGACTATCTGCCTACCTGTTTTTTAAAAAAAATCCATCTGACACAAGAACGCTCATTTCATCGGCAAGCGGTGTCATTCGTCATCTACCTATAGACAAATCTGTAGGAGATTTATTTGAACCATTAATGAAAATCTCAAATCATACAAACAATATTCGTCAAGAAAAGATCATCACAACAGGAGGTAACTCGTCAAAACGGTGTGTTAGCGAAACTAAAAAGAAGTATGTTGCCGCAAAACAAGGATGGAAATGTGGAAAATGTCAAAAACAACTTCCTGCTTGGTTCGAAATTGACCACACAATTCGACTTGACCACAACGGAACAAACAATGTAGATAATCTTGTAGCAATGTGTAGAGAATGTCATGGAGAAAAAACGGCGCTAGAAAACTTATAATATAATATTATAATAGCAATATGTCAGAGCAGAAAGTGTCGTCACCGACAGATGAAGCTTCATATGCTGCTGCTGCAGCAGCATCAACACAAATTAACAAACACATTGAAGTGTCGTCACCGACAGACGGATCACCTGAACAATCTAATCAGGTGAGAGAAATTATCTCAAGTGTTATTAAAAATCCTATTATCTACGCAATTGCTTCGGTCGTTGAAGTAATACTTTTGATACTTATATTGTATAAATGGAATCCTTTTAACGTATCCGGAAAATTGCCAGCATTATGTAGTATATTTATAATGTTTGTAATGTTTTTTCAACTAATGACTTTTATATTTGTATACCAAGAACAAGAGACCTTTCAATTTACCAAATTTTTGGACATAGCTATCAAAATTATAGTAACTCTCGCAACAATATGTGGGATGGTTATGCTTATTTATACTGTTATATGGTTGGCATCGAAATTTCCATCGGCTGCCATAGGGTTGATATATTTTCTAAATATTTTAATAGTGATTTCTACCATTGCCCTAGTGTACACAATGTCGGGAAATTATTTTAATAAAGGTACAAACGGTTCTAACTTTATGGGTAAGAGTAAAAAAGGTTTAGACTTTATAATAGCACTAATATTTTATATACCTTGTGCGCTTATAGAACTTGTAGAATGGGCAAAAATACAATATAATATTACCACAAACTCGGTTTTGATATTATTATCAGTTGAGGTTTTTCTAATATCGTTGAGAATACTTATACCCAAACTTCTGAAGACTATTATAGTTTCTGACAATATTCAATTATTGCGAGCACCAGTTTATTTAAATATTGAAACCGACTTAGGAAATTACCCTAAATCAGATAAAAAAACTCTGGAAGATGAAGATGAAAATGAAGAGAAACAAGAATATATTTATTCAATATCTGCATGGTTTTGGATAAATCCTCAACCACCTAGCACAAGAAGGGCGTACACAAAATATACGAACATTATTGAATATGGAAGGCAACCTGCTGTAGAATTTAATGGGTTAGAAAACACATTAAGGGTGGTATGTAGAATTAGTGACGAGAGCGAATTAACAATTGCTAAAATACCCGATATTGATTTACAGGTATGGAACAATATAGTTATTAACTATGATGGGTCGACGATGGATGTGTTTTTGAACGGAGAACTTGTAGGGTCTAAACCAAATATAGTTCCTCAGAAAATTATTAGGCAAGTTATTAATGTTGGGGAAGATAAAGGCATAGAAGGTGGAATATGTAACGTAACAGTCACAGACAAAATACTTCAAAAAAATCAAATTAATATGATATATAAAACTTTAAGAGAATTAGATGTACCTCTCGTATAAGTTTATTTCTGTTTATAATATAATGTCTCTTGTTGGTACTATTGTTGGAGTTATTGTTACGCTTGCGGTATTATATATAATTTTGTCATACTATTACTTGAAGACAGCTAAATTAACAGACCTTAAAGACGGAAATGAGGCTGAAGAGATTTTGGCGGCTGATATTCCAGGAGACAGCAATTCTAGTAATTACACATATTCGATATGGTTTAATGTAGACGACTGGAGCTACCGTTTTGGTATGCCAAAAACTATGCTATCAAAAACATCTAATGATGATATTCTAACGAAAATTGTCTTAGATGATGTGTTGAATAATATTAAAGTTATTATAGGCTGTCATATCGAGAATGGTAGTGGAGTTATTGAACATGAATGTGTGGTCGAAAACTTTCCAATACAACGATGGACGAACTTAACAATTAGTGTTTTTGGCAGAACACTTGACATGTATATTGACGGAAAATTAGTAAGAACATGTATGTTACCTGGTATAGCGAAGACTAGCGCGACAGACAGTATTTATATAACTCCTGACGGGGGGTTTAAAGGAAAGACATCAAATTGTAAATATTGGGACAACTCATCAAATCCGCAACAAGTATATGATATTTACAAAGAGGGATATACTGGGTTCGCGTTCGGAAGCGCTCTTGGTATGGTAAACAAATATGGTATCAAGTTCAGTTTTATGGAAAACGACAAAGAAAAAACTAGTTATGAATTTTAAACTGTATTATATTATGTTAATATATGTAATGGAGAAACTAACAGACCTAAGTAATTCATTCAAAAGTTACTCATCAAATAGATTTTTACCTGGAAACAATGATTTTCTACATTCGAACAGTATAGTAGCAAAGTTTGCTTTCTTGATATTAGTGTTAATATTATTTGTTGTTATGTTGCGTATAGGAACACTTGTGTTAGGTGTTATCTACACCCCGAAGTCTGACCCGATTCTTATAAATGGTATGATTGATGCAAAACAATTAATGAAAATATCACAGGATCCATCAGTAAAGGGATCAATACCAATTCTTCGTTCTCAGAATGAAAATAACGGTCTAGTATTTACATGGTCTGTATGGATTAATATAGAAGACCTTCAATATAACAAGGGCAAATACAAACATATATTTCATAAAGGCAATACAGATTCTAATAAGTCAGAACCGTCAAATGGGATGAACTACCCAAATAACGCACCAGGGCTATATATACATCCTTCGGAAAATAAACTAATTGTTGTAATGAATACTTTCGAGAATATTTTAGATGAGGTAGTAATTAACGATATACCATTAAATAAATGGCTGAATGTTATTATTAGAGTAGATGAACAACATAGATTAGATGTTTATATAAACGGTCGGCTCATTAAAAGACATATTATGGAAAGCGTACCAAGACAAAATTACGACGATGTATATGTTTCTATGAATGGCGGTTTCTCTGGATATACATCAAATCTAAGATACTTTAACAAAGCGATTGGTCCGTCCAAGATTCAGTCTATTGTTCGTCAAGGTCCTTCATTAAACATGGTTAGTGACAGTAATAGTACATTAGAATCGGGATCTCAATTTTTATCAACACAATGGTATTTATCTAACCATTAAATAAATTTTTACAGATGACAATAACTCGTTATTTCTTTCACAATAACGAGTTTTAATATATATTATTTATATTATGACTATATAATATGTCAAACAATGTTTCACAAAAATGTGTTCCTCCTCAAAATTGGCCTACTACACAAGACGCTAACGGAGTTATAACTTCGGCAGGCCCGCCTATAACCGCATTAAATAGGATTAGATATCAATGCGAAACGTCTCATAGTAGAGAAGAAACTGATATGAGACGAAAAGCAGAAGTATTACAGTACAAAAAAAATTCATTTAAATGGACAAAAAAAGAACGATTTGCTTATCTCGCAAAGCATCCATCGAGTCGACCTCCAACAAATTCAATTCAAACTGCTCCGACAGGTATTCTTTGCGGAGACGCATATCAGTCTGGTGCGAGGGTGATACCAAGTGGAAACGACGGAAATGTACTATCATCTCCAAACGCAAGCAATGTGCCAATAGACCCAAAAAACAAAGTCAATTTATATTACGATGATACTGTACCTCTTACAAACTGGTCATCTCAAACACAGTATACTGAAGTAGGGGCATATGACGGAGAGATAATACGGTATGAATTTCCTGTACCTGATGCTATAGCACCTTTAATATTGACAAACGATAATTTTAGAAAAGCATTATCATATTATTTTGACGGAGCAATGGATGTGAGTTTTTCAGTAACAGATTATCCACAAATAGGCAGATTTAATAGTGATCCTACTAAGATATCCTTATGGAATGTTTCGGCAGTCACTGATATGTCTGGCGCGTTTATAGGTAACGCATCGTTTAATGAAAACATTGATAATTGGGATGTTTCCTCCGTGACTGATATGAGCGATATGTTTAATGGATGCAGTGCTTTTAACCAAACGCTGAATAAGTGGAAAACGTCAAGTGTAACAGATATGAGTAATATGTTTAATGGTTGTAGTAGCTTTAATAAACCATTGAACGCGTGGGATGTTACAAATGTCACAAATATGAATGGCATGTTTAGCGGTTGTTTTGTTTTTAATAAAACTTTAAATAATTGGGATGTTTCCAAAGTAACCTCTATGGAAAATATGTTTAATGGCGACGCTATTTTTAATCAACTACTTGATTCGTGGAATGTGTCAAATGTATCCAACATGTCAGACATGTTTAATGGATGCTCAAAATTTAATCAAGATTTAAGAGACTGGGAGATGTCTATTGATACCGTATTAAATGGAACTCTACGGATGTTCTTTGGAACAGCTCTCTCTAAAAAAGATATTGATGATAAAACAATCATAGATGCAGACGGCACACCAATACAAAAGACAAATAGCATGATAGGGACAACATATCAGAATTACTTTTCAACAATAACCATAGTACATTTAAATAATTCACTATTTAGACAGGCACTGGACTACTATTTTACTAGCACAACAGACGCGTTTACAACTAGCGAATTGTCCAATCTAGGCAGATTAGCATATCATTCTGGCAACATAGCATACTGGGATGTTTCTGAAGTAACAGACATGTCTGGAGCGTTTAAAGACAAAAACACATTTAATTCAAATATTAACGACTGGGATGTCTCTAGTGTTACTGACATGAGTAGTATGTTTTATAATTGCGAACAGTTTGATCAGCCTTTAAATAATTGGGATGTGTCTAATGTCACCGACATGAGCAGTATGTTTTACCACGATACTAGTAATAGCAATTTCAATCAACCATTAGATACGTGGATAGTCGAAAGGGTAACTAATATGGAAAGGATGTTTTATAATTGCTTTTCATTTTCACAAAGTTTGCGTACATGGGTATTATCTATTAATACCGGATTGAATAGCACGTTCGAGATGTTTAAAAATACTTCGGTGACTACAACAATCGCAGGTATTACTATTGTAGACTCAAACGGGACTCCAATAATGTTACCAGCAGACCAAGTCAATATAGATAGACAGGCTTATTTCTTAACATCAAATATTCTTTACTTAAATAACATATCCTTTAGACAAGCATTATATTTTTATTTTAATTATGCTAGTGATTCACTGAATACGTTCTCAGAAAATGATTTAAATAAAATAGGTAGATTCGGCGAAGCAACATCAGGAAATATCTCTTATTGGGATGTCTCGGCCGTAACAAATATGAGTAGAGCGTTTGAGTTTAGGACAACATTCAACGAAGTCATAAATGGATGGGATGTATCCAATGTAACAGACATGAGCAGTATGTTTTATGGATGTGAAAACTTTAATCAGGATATATCTCAATGGAATATAGCCCGAGTAGATAACACAAGTAATATGTTTTACAATAATGCTAGTTTCAATATACCATTATCGCGTTGGGATGTTTCTAATGTGGAAAATATGAGCGGCATGTTTTATGGTTGTGCGAATTTTAACTATTCACTTAATGTTTGGAATGTTTCTAAGGTTACTGATATGAGCGGCATGTTTTACGGTTGCACAATGTTTAACCAGCATATAGACCAGTGGGATGTATCTTTTCTAGAAAACGCAACAAATATGTTCAGAAATTGTACCTCATTTAATAAATCTTTGAATAGTTGGACCCCGTCTAACTTAGCGAACGCGAGCGGTATGTTTTTTGGCTGTGTGTTATTTAACCAACCTTTTAATAATTGGACTCTTCCTGCCACTACAGATTTAAGTTACATGTTTTATAATTGTGCATCATTCAATCAGGCGTTAACTACATTTGATGTAGCGGAAGTTACTACCACAAATAGTATGTTTTATGGATGTGTAAATTTTGATCAACCGCTAAATAGTTGGAACATGTCAAGTGTAATTGATATGAGTAGCATGTTTTATAATTGCGTTAAATTCAATCAATCTCTATACAAATGGGACGTGTCAAGCGTTACAACTATGAGTGACATGTTTAATGGGTGCATATTATTTAATGGGGCATTTTTCGATTCAGTTTTGAATACATGGAGCGTATTCAATGTCTCTAATATGAATCGCATGTTTAACGGGTGCATATTATTTAATCAATCTCTTAGAACATGGACTCCTGCAAGCAATGTGTCGGTCAATAATATGTTTCAATCAACCTTAGTAAGAAATAATAATGATACTCTTATTTTAATAAACAATTATGGTACACCTCTTGGAGAATACTTTATTGGAAGGATAATATTAGACGATACTACGTTTAACAACGCATTGACATATTATTTTGGTGGTAGTAATAACGGGTTTACAATAAACGAATTACTCTCGATAGGTACTTTCAATAGCACGCCTAATAATATAAATTCATGGGATGTATCCAATGTCAAAAATATGTCATTTGCGTTTAATAATAGAAGTTCATTTAATATAAACATAAACAATTGGAATACATCAAAATTAATAAATGCATCCAATATGTTTAACGGATGTACTGAGTTCAACCAACCACTAAATAATTGGGATATGTCAAGCGTTACCAATATGAGTAGTATGTTTTATGGATGTAGCATGTTCAATCAGTATTTAAATGAATGGGATGTGTCAATCGTTACCAATATGAGTAGCATGTTTTATAATTGCGAAAATTTTAATAGAGACGTGGAATCGTGGGATGTGTCAAGTGTTACCAATATGAGTAGAATGTTTTATGGTTGTATTAATTTTAATAAATCTACAGATAAATGGAACGTTTTAAATGTAACAGATATGCACGCCATGTTTTATAGCTGCGGTAATCTTAATAGACAATTCTCTTTGTGGAATGCATTGTTATCAAATGTTACTGATATGACTGACATGTTTAATGGATGTACTTCGTTAGTGTATTCGTTGCGAAACTGGCAATTGATGTCAAGTACCATATTGCATAATACAACTGCGATGTTTAATAACACTAAAATATCTAAAACAGATAATGAAAACATTATTATAGATTCAAGTGGGACCCCTGTGTATACGTTATTAAATGACTCGCCCAATTATTTTAACAATCCAATTATATTAAACATTGACGATGATTATAGTTTTTCACAGGCAATATATTACTATTTTAATGACGACGCATATACATTCTTCTTTACAGTTAAAGAAGAGTTTCAGATTGGCAGAACCGATAGTACGAAGACAAATATTTCATACTGGAACGTTTCGGGAGTAGCTGATATGTCAACAACATTCTCAGATAAGACCACATTTAATGAAAATCTTTCATTATGGGATGTGTCAAGTGTAACTAATATGAGCAGTATGTTTAGTGGTTGCAGTGCTTTCAATCAACCACTTGATAGTTGGGATGTGTCAAGTGTAACTAATATGAGCAGTATGTTTAGTGGTTGCAGTGCTTTCAATCAACCGCTTGATAGTTGGGACGTGTCAAGCGTATCTAATATGAGCAGAATGTTTTACAACGATTCGAGTTTCAACCAACCACTTGATAGTTGGGATGTGTCAAGTGTATCTAATATGAGCAGCATGTTTAGTGGTTGCAGTGTTTTCGATCAGTATCTGGTTCATTGGAATGTATTAAATGTTGTAAATTTCAGAAGCATGTTTTATGGATGTACGAGGTTTAATCAATATCTCAGGAATTGGTCATTATCGCCGTTCGCAATTTTTAACACAACTAATATGTTTGCAGACTCAAGTGTAAACCCAGTGACTGATTCAAGTGGTATTCTATTAATAACAGAAGGTAGTCCGATAAATAGGTACTTTATAGGAACTATAATATTAGATAATTCTACTTTTAACAACGCATTAACATATTATTTTGATGGTAGTAATAATGGGTTTACGCCAACACAAACCATTCAATTAGGTAGATTCGAAAATACAACAGACGATTCAAGCCGACAAAATATTTCATATTGGAATGTTTCAGGAGTAACTGATATGTCTGGATCTTTTAGCGGAAAAACATTGTTTAATGAAAATCTTTCATTCTGGGACGTGTCAAACGTAACTGATATGAACAGCTTGTTTACTGGGTGCAGTGCTTTCAACCAACCACTTGATAGTTGGGACGTGTCAAACGTAACTAATATGAGCAGCTTGTTTAGTGGTTGCAGTGTTTTCAATCAACCACTTGATAGTTGGGATGTGTCAAGTGTATCTAATATGAGCAGCATGTTTAGTGGTTGCAGTGTTTTCAATCAACCACTTGATAGTTGGGACGTGTCAAGCGTATCTAATATGAGCAGTATGTTTTACAACGATTCGAGTTTCAACCAACCACTTGATAGTTGGGATGTGTCAAGTGTATCTAATATGAGCAGCATGTTTTATGGTAATACAGAATTGAATAGAAGTTTTCGCGTATGGACCATATTATATCAAGACGTGTCATTAAATTATGCTTTTGCTGGTTCAAATGTTTACCCATCAAACGACAGTATTGGTACATTAATAGATGGTTCAGGCACGCCTTTGTCCAATTATTTTTCAGGATTATTTATATTAAACGACTCAAATTTTTACAAAGCATTAGATTACTACTTTAAAGGCACTCCATATAATTTTACTGACAGCGAATTATCGCTTATAGGCAGATTCGCTGACTCGGAGTCAAAAGATAATATATCATTTTGGAACGTCTCTGCTGTTACAAATATGAGCAAAGCATTTATTGATAAAGGGTATTTTAATATGGATATAAATAATTGGGATGTATCACTTGTTACAAATATGAATTACATGTTCAGTGGATGTTCTAATTTTAATATGCCACTAAATCTGTGGAATGTATCTAATGTGTTAAATATGAGAAATATGTTCTATAATTGCAAGAGGTTCAACCAACCACTTGATAATTGGGATGTATCTAGTGTTAATAATATGAGCTACATGTTTAGTAAATGTCTTGTTATGGATAATCATTTAAGGCACTGGAATGTAAAAATAAGCACAGTAATAAATAATGCAACAAATATGTTTGATAAAACAAGCATATCTATTAAAGACGATGAAATGAACATTATCATACATGATACAGGAACACCTGTTCAGAATATAGATGAGGTAACTTCTTATAAAAACTATTTTACAATAACAACAAAGTTATCAATATCAAGCAATTCAATGTTTTATATGGCGTTAAATTATTATTTTAATAGTATTGCTGGCACACTGACGCAAAATGAACGGGTTTTGATAGGCCAAAATACAGAGACAAACAGTAGTTCAAAAGCAAATATTGTATACTGGAATGTATCAGAAGTCACAGACATGTCTGGTGCTTTTAAGGGAAAAACAACGTTTAATGAAAATATAAATAATTGGGATGTTTCAAACGTAACAGATATGTATGGTTTATTTGACGGGTGTAGTAGTTTTAATCAGTCTTTAAATAATTGGGATGTTTCTAATGTTGTTAATATGAATAAACTATTCAGCGGTTGTATTATGTTTAACCAACCTCTTAACAAGTGGGATGTATCAAGTGCAACCAACATGAATGATATGTTTTATATATGCAAAAACTTCAACCAAAACATTAATGAGTGGATTGTTTCAAGTGCAAGGCTTACTGCCAACATGTTTGTTGGGTGCATTAATTTTAATCAGAGTTTATCTAATTGGGACGTATCTAGCATCATTGATATGAGAAATATGTTTGGCGGTTGCATAAATCTTTCCCAAACTTTTAGAATGTGGAATATAAATTCTAATCCAGATGATACCGTGTTATTGAATAATATGTTTAACGGAACTTCCATATATCCTTCGGTTGATAATGGAATTGATTTAATTGATGTCGGAACTCCTAAAGTTATTTATTTTAATTGTGCAATAGCATTAACAAACACTACATTTTATAATGCACTATTACTTTACTTCGATGGAATAAATAACGGGTTTACTGCTGATGACGCGAACCGAATTGGTTCATTTAACACGTCAAGAGGAAACATATCGCATTGGAATGTAGTTGCTGTCACGACCATGACAAATGCATTTCAAAATAGAGCAGTGTTTAATGAAAATCTTTCATTCTGGGACGTGTCAAGCGTTACCGATATGAGCAGTATGTTTAGTGGTTGCAGTGCTTTCAATCAACCACTTGATAGTTGGGATGTGTCAAGCGTAACTAATATGAGCAGCATGTTTACTGGTTGCAGTACTTTCAATCAACCACTTGATAGTTGGGATGTGTCAAGCGTAACTAATATGAGCAGCATGTTTACTGGTTGCAGTACT